>OKDT01000274.1_pt1 | contig 13149 bp, 12 predicted proteins | sample 1610451 | NCBI WGS metagenome assembly OKDT01 (sample SAMN04436652, study PRJEB24849) | human gut metagenome | biome: human gut; feature: NICU; material: stool | host: Homo sapiens | place: USA: Saint Louis, MO | collected 2012-10-21 | reverse complement strand
AGAATTAACGTTTTTAAGAGAAGGATGACTCAATCCCTCATCTGAAATTACCTTTCCCAGCTCTAAATCAAGAAATCCAACATAAAGAATCTCTTATCTAGCAGCAAAAAACTAAATCACACATGTGTGATTTGCATTTTTAGAGCAAAACCTGAACGTTTACATGTGTTCTGAGCGGTTTTGTAGCAAAAGATTAAAAAACACATGAAGAAAGTGGAGTATTATGAAAATAGAATATGGAATTACTAGTTTAACTGTACGCAATTTAGAAAACAACTAGTTTTTCCAGCTCATGTCCGAGAGTCAGAGTGAGGTTGCGGCTTTTATCAAGGAAAATAAGGTGGATGGCATTTACACGACCAAGCTGGATGGGATGGACAAACTTCTGGAACAGCTGAAGGGTTGTCTTCATCAGACCAAGTCCAGTAAGCTGCTGGCTAGTCTGGATCAGAGTGACCGCGAGCACGATGATGCTTTGAATACGCTCCTGTCTTTGGTTCGGGCCTTTGCAAGGGTCAAGGATGCAGCGACCAAGTAAGCTTATGAGACCCTGTCTCAGCTCCTGAAAAACTACTCTGGCCTAGCTACAACTAGCTTGGAAAAGGAGACCTAGGGTATCAACCACATACTCCAAGAGCTGAAGAAACCGGCCTACCAGACAGCGCTGGCTAAGCTTCATCTGAAAGTACATGTCGACAGTTTGGCTCCCGCTCAGAAGGCCTTGGAGAAGGTCTACAAGGAGCGACTGACTGTGCTCAAGGGAAAGACACCAAGTCAAAATAAGAACGTACGCCTCAAGCTACAAGAAATCTATGATTTTCTAGTTGATTTCACTGCAATCATTGCCTACGCTTATTCTGAAAGAACTCATGTAGTCAATCTCCGTGACCACCTCAATACCATCCGCAACCGTTACAAAAAACGCAAACCAGCTAAGAAGGTGAAAGAAGAAGTAGTAACAGAATAATAAAGGAGTAAAACTATGAAAAAAATCTACACACTTACATTACTTGTATTTTCAGTATTTATCCTAACTGCTTGCTCTTCGCAAGAAGCTTGGCTAAACGGTACATGGAAGAGTGAAAAAACAAAAAGCACCTATGTTTTTGAAGAAAAGCAAGGTAAATGGAACATTTTAAACGGTAAGGAAAAAATTGCTGAAAAAGGTGAAGTAAAAGATAAAAAAGGCGATCAATTCACTATTGTTGATGCTAATGGTAATCGTCATCAGATAAAAAAAGTTGATGAAAATACTATTGAATATCAACCTTTTACATCTGATGGCATTTCTGCAACTAATGGAGAAAGTTTTAAATTTAAAAAGGAAAAGTAGAGTTATTTTTAGATTTAGGTGAGCAGATGAGTGACTATATGACTATACTTGAAATGGTCGGTCAAATCTTTCGAGACATGCAGGAATCTGCTTTGCCAACTTTGATTGCTATATAAAGAAGCTCCAATGTAAAGATAGGTATTCCCATGAGAACTGAAACCGAGATGTTTGATGTGATTTTGCAGACAGCAAAAGCGCTACAGGTCAACGCTGTCGCCATGTCCGGCTCGCGGACAAATCCAAATGCTCCCAAGGACAAGTTCCAAGACTATGATGTGGTCTACATTGTGGAGGATTTGCATGCTCTGGTGGCCGACCTTGCTTGGTTGGAAAGGTTTTGCGAGCGCGTGATTGAGCAGCATGTTCTACTAGACCATCGTCGCCTCTATCTCATGCTTTTTGAGGATGGCAATCGGATAGATTTGACTCTTTGCCCCAAGGAGCATATCAAAGAGTGGGTGGATAGCGAAGCGGATTTCACGGTGCTGGATGACCCGCAGGGACTGTTTGCTCCTTACGCACCGACACCCAAGCGCTATTGGACGGCACCAGCCATCGCGACTGACTTTGACAAATCCTGTAATGAATTTTGGTGGGTGTCAGCCTATGTAGTCAAGGGCATTTATCGGAACCAGCTGGTTTATGCAACAGATCATCTGTATGGAATCTGCCAGCAAGAATTGCTCAAGCTTTTAGCTTGGCAAGTGGCAGCAGATAAGGGAACGGTCGATGTTGGCAAGAACTACAAGTACCTCTTTCAGCATTTGCCTGCTGAGAAAGAGAAAGAATTTACAGCTTTGCTTAACTTTTCTGACCAGAAAAGCCTCACCAAGTCTTTGTTTGCTACCATGGACTTTTTCCACAAAGAAGCACAAGCTTTCTCACTCAAAACCGGCTTCCACTATGATAAGGAAACCGCAGAGAAGATGATTGAGTATGCTGAGGAGAGACTTTCCAATCACTGACTAAATGAAGAACGTAATTTAAAACATTAAACTACAGAAAGGATAGTTTGGTTACTTATAGTAACTGAACACGGGACTAATTTCCGTAAAATATCCTTTATTTTATAAAAAACTACTCTACATTCTTTGAAAGGAGTTGAACACGCCCTAAATACTGTGCGAAAAAGATAAATTCTCTTGTGAGCATCGCTCACTGCAAGAATTTCCTATTTTCACTTTGTATTTTACGGGCTTAGTATCCTATGAGTAACATTCAAAACATGTCCCTTGAGGACATCATGGGAGAGCGCTTTGGTCGCTACTCCAAATACATCATTCAGGAGCGGGCCTTGCCGGACATTCGCGATGGCTTGAAGCCTGTTCAGCGTCGTATTCTTTATTCCATGAATAAGGACGGCAACACCTTTGACAAGGGCTACCGCAAGTCTGCCAAGTCTGTCGGGAACATCATGGGGAATTTCCACCCCCACGGTGACAGCTCTATTTACGATGCCATGGTTCGTATGTCTCAGGACTGGAAAAATCGTGAGATTCTCGTTGAGATGCACGGTAACAATGGTTCCATGGACGGTGATCCACCAGCAGCAATGCGTTATACTGAGGCGCGGCTGTCTGAGATGGCTGGCTATCTTTTGCAGGATATCGAGAAAGATACCGTTCCTTTTGCTTGGAACTTTGACGATACCGAGAAGGAGCCGACTGTTCTGCCGGCAGCCTTTCCTAACCTTTTGGTCAATGGAGCAACTGGGATTTCCGCTGGTTATGCGACTGATATTCCACCCCATAATCTAGCCGAAGTCATTGACGCGGTCATCTATATGATTGACCATCCGTCTGCCAAGGTTGACAAACTCATGGAGTTTCTGCCTGGTCCAGACTTCCCGACAGGAGCTATTGTTCAAGGTCGTGATGAGATTAAGAAAGCCTACGAGACTGGTAAAGGTCGCGTCGTGGTGCGTTCCAGAACTGAGATTGAAAAGCTGAAGGGTGGTAAAGAGCAAATCGTCATCACCGAGATTCCTTACGAGATTAATAAAGCGGTCTTGGTCAAGAAGATTGACGATGTGCGGGTCAATAACAAGGTAGCCGGTATTGCTGAGGTGCGGGACGAGTCCGACCGAGACGGCCTTCGCATTGCCATCGAGCTCAAGAAAGACGCCAATACCGAGCTGATTCTCAACTATCTTTTCAAATACACTGATTTGCAAGTTAATTACAACTTCAACATGGTGGCTATTGACAATTTCACGCCTCGCTTGGTGGGGATTGTACCAATCTTGACCAGTTATATTGCCCACCGCAAGGAGATTATTCTAGCTCGTAGCCGGTTTGACAAGGCCAAGGCTGAGAAACGGCTCCATATTGTGGAAGGATTGATTCGGGTTATTTCCATCTTGGACGAGGTGATTGCCCTGATTCGTGCTTCAGAAAACAAAGCAGACGCCAAGGAAAACCTTAAAGTAAGCTATGATTTCACTGAGGAGCAGGCCGAGGCTATTGTCACTCTCCAACTCTACCGTTTGACCAATACAGACGTAGTAGTTCTGGAAGAGGAAGAAGCAGAGCTACGCGAGAAGATTGCAATGTTGGCTGCTATTATCGGTGATGAGCGCACCATGTATAATCTCATGAAGCGAGAGCTCCGCGATGTCAAGAAGAAGTTCGGCAATCCGCGTCTCAGTGAGCTACAGGATACAGCAAACGCTATCGAGATTGATACAGCTAGTCTCATTGTTGAGGAAGAAACCTATGTCAGCGTGACACGTTCTGGTTATATCAAACGGACCAGTCCACGTTCCTTCTCAGCTTCTACCCTAGAAGAGATGGGCAAACGTGACGATGACCGACTGATTTTCGTCAGTCCAGCCAAGACGACTCAGCATTTATTGATTTTCACCAGTCTGGGAAATGTCATTTACCGGCCTGTTCATGAGCTGTCAGATATCCGCTGGAAAGAAATTGGAGAACACCTCAGCCAGACCATCAGTAACTTTGATACCAAGGAAGAAGTTATCTATACAGAATTACTGGACAGCTTTGAGGAAGGCACTTACTTTGCAGCGACTAAGTTAGGTCAAATCAAGCGAGTGGAGCGCAAGGAGTTCAGTCCTTGGCGGACCTACAAGTCTAAGTCGCTCAAGTTTGCCAAGCTGAAAAATGAAGATGACCAGGTTATTGCTCTGGCGCCGATTAAGCTGGATGATGTTATGCTCGTGACCAAAAATGGCTATGCCCTTCGTTTCAATATTGAGGAAGTACCTGTTATTGGTGCTAAGGCGGCTGGGGTTAAGGCTATCAACCTCAAGAAGGATGATGTCCTAGCGGCAGCCTTTATCGCTAACACAGACTCACTTTACATCTTGACTCAGCGTGGTTCGCTTAAGCGTATGGCAGTCGCAGATATTCCTGTTACTAGTCGGGCAAATCGAGGCCTTCAAGTTCTGAGAGAGCTTAAGACCAAGCCACATCGTGTTTTTGCAGCTGGACCAGTCTTCGGAGAAGCAGTAGACTTTGACCTCTTCACAACAGAAGCAGAAGCTAGTGAGGAGCAGATTTTGCAGGTGCTTTCTAATAAAGGAACTGCCTATGAGATCAATCTAGCTGATCTCGGCTTATCAGAGCGAACCAGTAACGGCAGCTTCATATCTGATACCATTTCAGACGAAGAAGTCTTCTCAGCTTATATTAAGTAATTATCAAACCAGTTCAATCGAGCTGGTTTTTTGAAGTTTAAAATTTGTTTTCAAACCAAAAATTTAATAACAAAATTTTCTGAAAATTGAAAATAATGCTTGAAAATTTCTTAAAAAGGTGTAAAATAAGGAGTATCTAAAAAATGAAGTTTGGAAGTAGAGGAGTAAGATTATGACTGTAAATCTCGACTGGGAAAATCTAGGATTCTCATATATGAAATTGCCTTATCGCTTTTTAGCTTATTATCGAAATGGTCAGTGGGAGGAAGGAAAGCTGACAGAAGATGCGACCCTGCATATTTCTGAGTCTTCACCAAGCCTTCACTATGGTCAGCAGGCTTTTGAGGGACTTAAGGCTTATCGAACCAAGGATGGAAGTGTCCAGCTTTTTCGCCCAGATGAGAATGCTAAGCGCCTGCAACGAACTTGCGATCGTCTCTTGATGCCGCAAGTTTCAACTGAAATGTTTGTGGAAGCATGTAAGTCTGTCGTTCGTGCGAATGAAGAATATGTACCGCCTTATGGAACAGGAGGAACTCTCTACCTTCGTCCACTTTTGGTTGGTATCGGAGATATCATCGGGGTAAAACCAGCGGAAGAGTATATTTTTACGATTTTTGCTATGCCAGTCGGAAACTACTTCAAGGGTGGTTTGGTTCCAACCAACTTCTTGATTCAAGACGAATATGACCGAGCGGCTCCACATGGTACAGGTGCTGCTAAGGTAGGTGGTAACTATGCAGCCAGTCTCCTACCAGGTAAGATAGCTAAGTCTCGTAACTTTTCAGATGTCATCTACCTTGATCCATCAACTCATACCAAGATTGAAGAAGTCGGCTCAGCAAACTTCTTTGGAATCACAGCTAATAATGAGTTTGTAACACCACTGAGCCCATCAATCTTACCATCTATTACTAAGTACTCTTTGCTTTACTTGGCAGAACACCGCTTGGGCTTGACTCCAATCGAAGGTGATGTTCGGATTGATGATTTGGATCGCTTTATTGAAGCCGGAGCTTGTGGTACAGCGGCAGTTATCTCACCAATCGGAGGTATCCAGCATGGTGATGATTTCCATGTGTTCTATAGTGAGACGGAAGTCGGTCCAGTCACCCGTAAGCTTTATGACGAATTAACAGGTATCCAATTTGGTGATGTTGAAGCGCCAGAAGGTTGGATCTACAAAGTTGATTGATAGGAAGAGCCTAAAAGGCTCTTTTCTTCTTATTTGCAGGAAATCACTTGCCAGGTTTTTGCTTTTTGTGTAAAATAGTATTTTGAAAGAGGTAAGAAATGAGTAAAAAAGATAAAAAGATTGAAATTCAAATTAATGATAGTAAGGTCAAAGTAGGAGCAGATTTATTTGATGGCTATTCACTTGTTATTGGTAAAAAAGTAATTGGTGAGATTGCAGAATTAGACGGCCAGTATGCTATAATCAAAAACGGAAATGCGGATGCTTTCTATAAAAAACTTGAAAAGGCTGTAGAAAATTTGATAGAAACCTATAATTTAGGCAAATAAGGTGTTGATTTTCCATTTTTTTCGTGTTATAATAAATGACGTTGATTGTATACGGAGAGATAGCGAAGAGGCTAAACGCGGCGGACTGTAAATCCGCTCCTTCGGGTTCGGGGGTTCGAATCCCTCTCTCTCCATTAGCGTTCATTTTGACGATGATAAAGTGACTATTGTCAGCGCTCTTTTTGGGGTATAGCCAAGCGGTAAGGCAAGGGACTTTGACTCCCTCATGCGTTGGTTCGAATCCAGCTACCCCAGTTCTTAGGTGATATATCAGATGAGGGGTTAAAATATCTTAGGGTATTTTATTTCTTTATAAAAGGTATAAAAACGGTAAAGATAAATTAACATGTCGTTGCGGGCGCTTAGGAAAATAAAATGGATGTCAAGTGAAAACTTGATTGTTGGAGGATTTTTTAGATGAATGAATTTGAAGATTTGCTAAACAGTGTTAGCCAAGTCGAGCCAGGTGATGTTGTTACTGCTGAAGTATTGACAGTTGATGCAAACCAAGCTAATGTTGCAATTTCTGGAACTGGTGTTGAAGGAGTGTTAACTCTTCGTGAGTTGACTAATGATCGTGATGCTGACATTAACGACCTTGTAAAAACAGGCGAAACACTTGAATTGCTCGTTCTTCGTCAAGTAGTGGGTAAAGATACAGATACAGTTACTTACCTAGTATCTAAAAAACGTTTAGAAGCTCGCAAAGCATGGGACAAATTGGTTGGTCGTGAAGAAGAAGTTGTTACTGTTAAAGGAACTCGTGCAGTTAAAGGTGGACTTTCTGTTGAGTTTGAAGGACTTCGTGGTTTTATTCCAGCTTCAATGCTTGACACTCGTTTTGTACGTAACACAGAACGTTTCGTAGGTCAAGAATTTGATGCTAAGATTAAAGAAGTTGATCCAAAAGAAAATCGCTTTATCCTTTCACGTCGTGAAGTAGTTGAAGCTGAAGCTGCAGCAGCTCGTGCTGAAGTATTTGGAAAATTAAATGTTGGTGATGTTGTAACTGGTAAAGTTGCTCGTATCACTAGCTTTGGTGCTTTCATTGATCTTGGTGGTGTTGATGGTTTGGTTCACTTAACTGAGTTATCACATGAGCGTAACGTATCACCTAAATCTGTTGTAACAGTTGGTGAAGAAATTGAAGTGAAAGTTCTTGACTTAAACGAAGAAGAAGGTCGTGTATCACTTTCACTTAAAGCAACAACACCTGGACCATGGGATGGTGTTGAACAAAAACTTGCTGCTGGTGATGTAATTGAAGGTACTGTTAAACGCTTGACTGACTTTGGTGCTTTTGTTGAAGTATTGCCAGGTATTGATGGCTTGGTTCACATCTCACAAATTTCTCACAAACGTGTTGAAAATCCAAAAGATGTCTTGTCAGTTGGTCAAGAAGTAACTGTTAAAGTTCTTGAAGTTAACCCAGCTAATGAGCGCGTATCACTTTCTATCAAGGCTCTTGAAGAACGTCCTGCAAAAGAAGAAGGACAAGAGAAAGAAGAAAAACGCCAATCACGTCCACGTCGTCCTAAACGTCAAGAAAAACGTGACTTTGAACTTCCAGAAACTCAAACTGGATTCTCAATGGCTGACTTGTTCGGTGATATCGAATTATAAAATAATTTTGAAGTTGAGTTTTCTCAACTTCTTTTTCTTTTTTGACTTGTATTTTTAGTGAAAATTAGTTATAATAAATTAGTTGCCACCCTTAGTGTAATGGATATCACGTAAGATTCCGGTTCTTGAGATGGGAGTTCGATTCTCTCAGGGTGGATGACTTAAAATTGGACTCTTCGGAGTCTTTTTTCTTTCTTGGAGGAGAATGCAATGACAGTAAAACTAATCGCCCATACCCTAATCGAGAAAGACGGAAAGTATTTGCTTATCAAACGTTCTAAAATAAAGCGAGGTCTTCCAAATGTCTATCCATCTTATTGGGATATTCCAGGCGGAAGTGTAGAAGAGAATGAACTGCCTAGAGAGGCAGCTCTACGTGAGGTTATGGAGGAGGTTAATCAAAAGATTCGGATTGATAAGATTATCCATGAAGATAGTCAGTTTGATGCTAGCAAAGATACTGTTTTTACACGCTTAGTTTATGCGTGTAGGATTACGGAGCAGCGTGATATTATATTGGATCCAGAAGAGCATTCAGACTTTGTCTGGATTTCTTCTTTGAAAGATATAGAGAGCGAGCTCATAGTGCCTTATCTAATGGATATTTTTGCTGACAAATCCATATAATGCATCAAAAAATCCCCTTGTCAAAAGGGGATTTTTTGGATTAGTTTTTAGATGCTGCTTGGAATTCTGGGTTTTTCCATGCTTCATCAATGATTGCTTGCAATTCTTTAGCAGATGCTTGCATTTTTTGAGTTTCAGCATCGTTCAATGGGATATTTACTGGACGAACAATACCGTGTGCACCAACAACAGCTGGTTGACCGATAAAGACGTTTTTAACACCGTATTGACCTTCTTGGAAGACTGAAAGTGGAAGTACTGCATTTTCGTCATCAAGGATTGCTTTTGTGATACGAGCAAGCGCTACAGCGATACCGTAGTATGTAGCTCCTTTTTTGTTGATGATTGTGTAGGCAGCGTCACGAACACCTTCGAACAACTCAATCAATTCAGCTTCTTGAACGTTTTGAGTATCTTTAAGGAATTCTTCAAGGTTTACACCAGCGATGTTAGCGTGTGACCAAACCGCAAATTCAGAATCTCCGTGTTCACCCATGATGTAGGCGTGAACTGAACGAGCATCAACATCCAATTTTTCAGCAAGTGCTTGACGGAAACGTGCTGAGTCAAGTGAAGTACCTGAACCGATAACACGTTCTTTAGGGAATCCAGAGAATTTCCAAGTTGAGTAAGTCAAAACGTCAACTGGGTTAGCTGCAACAAGGAAGATACCATCGAACCCTGATTCAACAACTTGTGTTACGATTGATTTGTTGATAGCCAAGTTTTTACCTACAAGGTCAAGGCGAGTTTCACCTGGTTTTTGAGGAGCACCTGCAGTGATAACAACAAGGTCAGCGTCTGCACAGTCAGAGTATTGAGCAGCGTAGATTTTTTTAGGTGAAGTGAAGGCAAGGGCGTGGCTAAGGTCAAGCGCATCACCAACAGCTTTTTCGTGTAATTGTGGAATTTCGATAATTCCAAGCTCTTGTGCAATTCCTTGGTTAACAAGTGCGAAAGCGTAAGATGAACCTACGGCACCGTCACCAACAAGGATCACTTTTTTGTGTTGTTTAGTTGAAGTCATTATCTAAACATCTCCTTTTATTTTTTTACGGGTTTGTCCCAAACAAGTCTATTCTATCACTTTTAACATGCTTTGTCACGGCAGATGGTCATCTTTAAAAGATGTAAACGTTTTTAGGATCAAGGCTATTTACTGAAAAAATGTTTAAAATATGATATAATAGTACAGTTATATAAAGTGAAAAGAGGCATTTTTTTAATGCAAGATAAGAATTTAGTAAATGTCAATCTAACGAGTGAAATGAAGACAAGTTTCATTGACTATGCTATGAGTGTTATCGTTTCTCGTGCACTTCCAGATGTTCGTGATGGATTAAAACCGGTTCATCGTCGGATTCTTTATGGAATGAATGAGCTGGGAGTTACTCCTGATAAACCACATAAAAAATCAGCCCGTATTACAGGTGATGTTATGGGTAAATACCATCCGCATGGTGACTCATCAATTTATGAAGCTATGGTTCGGATGGCGCAATGGTGGAGCTATCGCTACATGCTTGTTGATGGCCATGGGAACTTTGGTTCCATGGACGGAGATGGAGCTGCTGCTCAGCGTTATACAGAGGCACGTATGAGCAAAATTGCTCTTGAGATGCTTCGTGATATCAACAAGAATACTGTTGACTTTATCGATAACTATGATGCTAATGAGCGAGAACCAATAGTCCTTCCTGCACGTTTTCCAAATCTTTTGGTCAATGGCGCAACTGGTATTGCTGTTGGTATGGCGACTAATATTCCGCCTCATAATTTAGCGGAGTCTATTGATGCAGTTAAGCTAGTCATGGATAATCCTGAAGCAACAACCCGTGATATTATGGAAGTTTTGCCTGGGCCTGATTTTCCAACTGGCGCTCTAGTTATGGGCAAATCAGGTATTCACCGTGCTTATGAAATGGGGAAAGGATCGATCGTTTTACGTTCTCGGACTGAAATCGAAGAAATGAAAAATGGTCGCGAGCGGATTGTCGTAACTGAGTTTCCTTATATGGTTAATAAGACTAAGGTTCATGAACACATTGTTCGCTTAGTACAGGAAAAACGCATCGATGGTATTACAGCTGTCCGTGACGAGTCTAATCGTGAGGGTGTCCGTTTTGTCATTGAGGTTCGTCGGGATGCGTCTGCTCATGTCATTCTAAATAATCTCTTTAAATTGACACAAATGCAGACCAATTTCAGCTTTAATATGTTAGCGATTCAGGGTGGTGTTCCTAAAATACTCTCTCTCCGTGAGATCCTTTTAGCTTATATCGAGCACCAAAAAGAAGTTGTGACTCGTCGAACAGCCTTTGATAAAGATAAGGCCGAGGCTCGCGCTCATATTTTAGCAGGTTTGCTAATTGCTCTTGACCACATCGATGAAGTTATTCGCATTATTCGCAACAGCGAGACGGATGCTGAAGCACAGGCTGAATTAATGGCTAAGTTTGAATTGTCTGAACGTCAAAGTCAGGCTATTCTCGATATGCGCTTGCGTCGTTTGACTGGTTTGGAACGCGATAAAATTCAGTCAGAATATGATGAATTGATTGCTCTAATAGCTGATTTAGCAGATATCTTAGCTAAACCTGAAAGAGTTCTTACAATTATTAGAGAAGAATTGGATGAAGTTAAGCGGAAATTTGCTGATGAACGTCGAACAGAGCTTATGGTAGGAGAAGTTCTCTCTCTAGAAGATGAAGATCTGATTGAAGAAGCGGATGTTTTGATCACCTTGTCAAATAAAGGATATATCAAACGTTTAAACCAAGATGAGTTTACAGCTCAGAAACGTGGAGGTCGTGGTGTTCAAGGGACAGGCGTCAAGGATGATGATTTCGTCAAGGAACTTGTTTCGACTAGTACTCATGATCGTCTACTCTTCTTCACTAATAAGGGACGAGTTTATCGTCTGAAAGGATATGAGATACCTGAATATGGCCGGACTGCAAAAGGTTTACCAATTGTGAATCTCCTGAAATTGGATGAAGGAGAAACAATTCAAACTATTATCAATGTGGAACAGGATCATAGCCAAGACTCTTATCTCTTCTTTACGACTCGTCTAGGGGTAGTCAAGCGTACTAGCGTAGCTGATTTTGCTAATATTCGTCAGAATGGACTCAAGGCTTTGAATTTGAAGGATGAAGACGAGCTGATTAATGTTTTCCTAACTGATGGAGCTGCTGATGTTATTATCGGAACAAAATTTGGTTATTCTGTTCGCTTCAATGAGACAGCTGTTCGTAACATGAGTCGTATTGCAACTGGTGTACGTGGTGTTAACCTAAGAGACGGTGACCAGGTTGTTGGAGCAGGTGTTGTGTCTGACAATGATGAAGTTCTTGTTATTACTGAGAAGGGTTATGGTAAGCGAACTCTTGCTAGTGAATATCCGACAAAAGGCCGTGGTGGTAAAGGGATTAAAACAGCTAATATTACAGAGAAAAATGGTCCTTTAGCTGGTTTAATGACAGTCAATGGTCAAGAAGATCTGATGATCATAACCAATACTGGTGTGATTATTCGGACAAGTGTTGCAAATATTTCACAAACTGGTCGCTCTACAATGGGTGTTAAGGTTATGCGTCTTGATCAGAATGCTCAGATTGTTACCTTTACAACTGTAGAAGCAGATGATAAAGAAGAGTTGCAAGACGAGAAGGAGTAAAATATGGCTAGAGGATCACGAAGAGCCAAGAAGAAACGTAGTAGACGTAATATTATATTAAATATTCTTTCGGTTATCTTACTGTTAGTTGCACTTGCCCTAATCTTTAATTCTTCAATTAGAAATATGATTATGGTTTGGCATACAAACAAGTACCAGGTTTCTAAAGTATCTAAGAAAGAAATTGAGAAGAATAAAGCAAGTAAAGGTAGTTTCAATTTTGAAAAGGTTGAGCCTCTATCGACTGAAGCAGTTTTAAATGCTCAATGGAAAGCGCAACAACTTCCTGTTATCGGTGGGATTGCGATTCCTGAACTATCCCTTAATTTACCAATTTTTAATGGACTGGAGAATGCAGGTCTTTATTATGGCGCTGGTACTATGAAAGAAACTCAGCAAATGGGAAAAGGAAACTATGCTTTAGCTAGCCACCATGTTTTCGGGATTACGGGAGCCAATGAAATGCTCTTCTCCCCTCTTGATCGAGCAAAAGCTGGTATGAAGATTTATCTGACAGATAAAGATAAAGTTTATACTTATTCAATAACTAGTGTTGAAAACGTGGAACCTGAAAGGGTAGATGTGGTTGATGATGCAGCTGATGGTACAGCAGAGGTTACTTTGGTAACCTGTGAAGATGCTGCGGCAACTTCTCGTACAATTGTTAAGGGTGTTTTAGAAAGTGAAACTCCATACAAAGAAACA
>OKDT01000272.1_pt1 | contig 13274 bp, 10 predicted proteins | sample 1610451 | NCBI WGS metagenome assembly OKDT01 (sample SAMN04436652, study PRJEB24849) | human gut metagenome | biome: human gut; feature: NICU; material: stool | host: Homo sapiens | place: USA: Saint Louis, MO | collected 2012-10-21 | reverse complement strand
AAGCTTTACATTGCTTCTTCTTTTCCTAATAATTGGATTAGCCCAAACAACAGCATCTGTAGAAACATCATTAATAAAATAAACATTAATTTTTGAAGGGACCAGTCAAAAAAGATAATTTTCACTGTTTCAATTGGACTCATAAAAAGATAGACACTGTGTAATCGATCAAAACGTCCAACATAAATCGCCAAAGCAGACAAGAAATGAAGGCTGGCTTGAAAGACTACAATTGTTCTATAGCCGCAATAACTTTGCAATTTCTGGCTAACAGTTGTTACTGTTTTCATCCCTAAAAGCCCATATATAACAATCCCGCTAGTTAAGCAAACAAACGCCCACCAATCACCAATTTGGTTTGCAAAAATCGTATTAAAGCCTCGATAAATAGATAGCGTTTCTAAATGAAAAAAATCCGTAAATAGGTACGGCGCATTAGGATAAAAAATTAACCAAGCAAAACCTATCAACCAATCCCTTTTACGTTTTTCTGCGTTTAAAAGATAACTAAGTTCAATTGGAATATAGGCTAACAACACGTTCAACGCCATAAAATGAAAATGCGTAGCAAATAACCACATATAGATACAATAGATTAAGGTGATCACTCGTAAATAATTTCTAGAATTTTTCAAGATGCTCTGCGCTCCTTTTTCAAACGGTTTATTTTAGTGTAGCATACTTCTTAAGCTTTTTTTTAAACCTTATAAATGAACATACTTCTCCCCTTGATAATCTTCGGTTTTATGCTAGACTGAGTAAAAGGCATTTAGGAGGAATTTTTACTTGAAAAAATTAATTGCTATTGATTTAGACGGCACAACATTAAATGCACAGTCTTTAATCAGTCCAAAAACCGAACAAACACTAAAAAAAGCGATTGACAACGGTCATTATGTCAGTATTGCCACTGGACGTCCCTATAGAATGAGTCATCAATTTTACCAACAACTTGGCCTAACGACCCCTATGGTTAACTTTAACGGCGCTTTAGTCCACATTCCAGAGAAAAAATGGGACTTGGAAAGCGAAGCCAATATTGAGCGTGACCTAGTCTTTGACATTTTGGCACAGAAAAAAGAATTACAATTAGATTTTGTTGCTGCTGAAAACAAAGAAACATTTTATATCGATACGTTAGATGGGTTCGATCCGAAATTTTTTGCTTCCAAAGCAACCTTAGATAATTTACTTAATGCTAAAAATTTACGAAGCAATCCTACCTCAATGATGGTTCGGACCACGCCAAACCAAGCTGAAAAAGTTGCTGATACATTGACAAAACAATATGGTGATTATATTGATGTCCGCACTTGGGGCGGTCCAATGCCTATTTTAGAAATGGTCGCAAAAGGAATTCAAAAGGCCCATGGCGTTGATCAAGTGGCGAACTTTTTATCTGTCAAACCAGCTGATATCATTGCTTTTGGCGATGAACATAATGACGAAGAAATGTTAAGTTATGCTGGTTGGGGTGTTGCTATGAACAATGCCACGGATAAAATTAAATCCGTAGCCAACGATGTCACTGAAAAAACAAATGATCAAGATGGTTTAGCAGATTACTTAGAAAATTATTTAGATCTATAAAAGGCTAAAATAAAAGTATTTCTTTAAAAAGAACTCACTTTGGTTTAGCTGATAATCTTAAGATTACAAAAGTAGGGCATAAGTCGAAACGACTTATGCCCTACTTTCGTTTTTCTTATTCCTTCAATGAATTTTGAAACGTGCTGATTTTTTCAGCCAATCTTTGATAAGTAGTAAAAGACGGATGCTGTAGCTCTTGTTCTTCGTTAACGGATAAAGTTTGTTGTGTCGTAATGGCCTTTGTTAGTGCATCTACAAAATGAATAAAAGAATTGTTGGTTTGTTTATTATATCCTGGTGAATAATATTTCGATTGACGATAAAAAGGCCGCAGGGCTGTTTCTGTGATTTTTTCCTGTTCATCTGAAAAGTATTCATCATAGCTGACATGTTTTATTTTCTGCTCTTCTGTTATCACTTGAAGTCGAGCGATTAGGCCATTGCCTAAATCTTCTGCGTAACCGATATACGTTTCTTTCGATGGCTCTTTTAGCCAAGTGTCCATCTCTGCTGCTAAAGGCATTAAACCTTCACGCGCAGAAGTTGATGAACCACGTACCGTATAAAAATTACCTGTGACACGATTTTCGTCACGCATTTGTTTTTCTACATAAGTAATACCATTAACAACGGTGACTAACGTATCGTCTGTGCGCGTGTTGCTTGCTTGAAATTCAGGATAATCCGACAGGCGTTTGTTGACACCCGAATAGCGTGTATCATAATAAGGGTCACTAGCAAACTCTGTAAACTCAACATTCAGAATCCTTTGCGTTTCAGGTTCCGTAATAATCTCTACAATGCCGTAATTTCCGCCAGTAAATACACCTTCATTTTTATAATAGTTACCCGTCATTAATCCCAAAGGCGGTTGATTGGACCAAAACATTTTTTTCTTTTTTTCTTCTGGTGTATATTTTGCTGGTGGGGTTGTCCCAAATGTCGTTTGTGTGGCCCCTGTAACCACTTCGTACGTGTATTCATGAGAATCAAAAGTCAATTGATTAGCAATCAGTTCGTCATTTTTAGTCGGCGCTTGTTTTTCCACCGCAGAAGTCGTTTGATTGGTGACGGTAACTTGCTTCACTTGCTTTGTCTCTTGCGGACCACTTGTTGTTTGTTTCGTTGGCTCTTGATCTGGCGCACAACCAACCAAAATAAATAATCCGATAAAAACCAACATTCCTTTAATATGTTTCATTCACTTCTCTCCTTTTTATAAACGCTTAATTTCCTCTTGTCTCCAGTGTAGCAAACATTTATAAACCAAAACTGACGGAAAAATGAATAAATAATAAACAAAAACGCTAAGCCTCTTGCAGCTTAAGAGACTTAGCGTTTTTTTATTTAATTGCTTGGCGCTTTTGGCGCAACCACTCTTCTTTAATGTGTTCAGATAGGCGAATCATTCGTTTACCAACTTCACTATATTGGTTAGTAGCTAAATTGGCTAAAGAAATTCGAACTGACCATTTGTCACTCCCGAAAGCATCCGCTTTTAAAAGCATTAATTTTTCTTTTTCTGCTAAAGAGGTTAATACTTTTGTGATCGTCCACGATTTCGTTAAATAACTTGAAAATTCTGGGCCATAACGTTTTTCTGTCCAATCTCTAAAGTTAATTTCACAATAATATGCTGTATTTAAACTTGCTAAAGGCTCTTCAATGCCTAAGGTGCGGAACAAGAGCTTTTCACGCGTATGACAAATATCCATCACTTCGTCTTTATATGCTTGACCGTCTTTTAACAAAGCATACAAACTAAATAAAGCCATCATCGCTTGCTGAATAGAAGAAAGTCCCGCTGCATGGTTCAACGCAATATCGCGGCTGTCTGCGACTAAGCGGCTGATAAAGTTAATTTGGCTTGTGTCTGCATTCAATGTAGCATAACGTGCCTGTAATTCCATTTTTCGAGCCACTGGCAATTCTTTTAATAATTGATCAAAGATGTTCTCTTGACTGACCGCAATAGTCCCCACACGCCAACCGGTAGCGCCAAAGTATTTAGAATAAGAATAGATACAGGCTGTATTGTAAGGTAACTCCGTAAATAGTGAACGGAAAGCTGGCACAAAAGTTCCGTAAACGTCATCTGTTAAAATCATTAGCTTAGGGTTATCCACTGCAACGATTTGTTTGATTTGTTCAATGGTAGGTTTTCCCATAGCATTGGCAGTTGGATTGCTGGGATTTACGACAAAAACCGCTTTGATGGACGGGTCTTTTAGTTTATCAATTTCCTTGTTTGAGTATTGATACGTCGTTTTTCCATCAATAATCATTTGCTCTGCTTTGATTTTAACCACGTCAAAATCATAACGTGGTAGTTCTGGAATTTCTAGATAAGGAGCAAACGTTGGTAATAACAACGCAATACGATCACCTTTTTCTAGTAAATAATTATTTGCCAACGTATCAAACAAGTAACAAATCCCTGCTGTACCACCTTCAACGGCAAAAATATCAAACGGTTGTGCTTCGCTGGAAAATAATTCTTGATTTAAATAGGCTTTAATCGGTTGTTCACACGCCTTCAAGCAACGAACAGGATTCGGATAATTATCCCCAATCACATAGTCTAACATGGCATCTAACCACATTTCCTTATCCATCCCAAAATAGTTATGCTCTGCTGTCCAAATTTCTTGTAAGAAGGTTGCCCCTTTGCTAGGATTTTCTGCTAAAAAGTTTAAGAAGCGTTGCGTTCTACCAAAACTTGGCTGAATCATACCAGCCGTTTGTTCGCTCCCCTCTCTTAACGTTTCTTTTGTAGCAAATTGACCTAATAAAAAAAAGGCTTCCCTTGGTGTTGGCGCCGTCCAATTAGGATTGCCTCGCCCTGCATTTAACAATGTTTCTAAATTATGATTTTCTTCATGTAATTTCTTCTCTAAAAATAGACTTAATTCAAACGGACTAAGGTTTTCTGTCAATTCATCACTTGTTATCATTTTATCCTCCTGAAGCACACGCAGTCATTTAGTATTTAGTATGTAGTCTATACTACTCTTCTACCTCCAGATGTCAACCATTTAAGCGGAATATTCTGACAATTAATAAAAAAGAAACAATCCTTTATAAAAAAATAAAGGATTGCTTCTTTTTCGCTGATTAACCAAAGAACCGTTGCATCTCAATTTTTGCTGATTGGACAGAATCAGAAGCATGGATTAAATTTTTGGTGACAGACAACCCATAATCCGCTCGTAAGGTGCCACTTTCAGCATCTAACGGATTCGTTGCTCCAACTAATTTACGCACTTTTTTAACCACATTGTCCCCTACAACGACCATCACAACCACTGGGCCACTTGTCATATAGGCTAATAATTCAGGGAAAAATAGTTCATCTTTTAAATGCTCATAATGTTCCTTCACTGTTTCTACTGTTAGTCGTTCGAATTTAAGGTGCAATAAGTCAATACCTTTATCTTCAAAACGTTGAATGATTTTGCCAACTAACTTTCGTTCAACGCCATCTGGCTTAATAATTACTAAACTTGTTTCCTTCATTTTTTCCATCCCTTTCAAAACTTCCTTTTGCCCTTTCCCAAGGGGTAGCTACAGAATAAAATGAAAGCGGATACTTTGTCAATGATAAATTTTCTTTTCCTTTTGATTAAATAAAAAATTAAAGATTATTCACAAGGTTTGTGAATTGTTCTTTCAGTTCTGTATTGCTTGTTTCTTTTAAAAACAAATAAGGTTGCTCTTCTACTGGCTGTTCTTTACTCACATAAACTTTGGCTTCACCATTCACTAAAGTAAATAAATAGACATGCTTCTGGGCAACTTGTGTCGCACTGTCAGAGTATACTGCCACCAGACAATAACCGCCTTCGCTACCTGTTTCTGACCAATTTAACCAAATGGGATTGTTCCCAATAGCTGGTTGTATTTTAGGTTCATAACTCAATAAATCATCAGGCACTTGAATCGTGTAAAAAGCTACAGAGTGACCTGGTTGGTACGCTTGATAGTTCTGATTGCGTTCTTGACCCCAGGTTTCCATGTATTGTCCTAACTGTTTTGCTTTTTGCTGATTCCAAATCGTCCCTTCTTCTGTAACTAATTCAGTTAATTCTTGTGTTTGCGTTGTTTGCTCTAATTCCAACGCCGTGGTTTGACTAACTTCGGTTGCTGAAATTGCTCTTGTTTCTTCAGTATTTACATTGTTTGTTTGTACGGTTCGCACTTTCTGTGATTCCTCTTTCGATTTTTGCCAACCACAGCCAGATAAAACGCTTCCAACAACCGCTATCATAATAATCCCGTTTAGTTTCATTCCTTAAACTCCTGTTTTTATTTTTATTCTATCGAAATAAACCTAAAATCTCAATCCCTTTCTTTGGATAGTTGAAAACCATTTGGGAACTAGTAATTCTCCACAATTATAGTCCTCTAGTAATTGTTGGTATTGCTGTTCCATAGTCCTGATTTCTTTTTCACCAAAGCTCAGTGCCCAAACTAAAGAATAGAGTCCTGCGTGAAAAGTATAAAGCTTTTGAAACTGCCAAAATAAGGTAGGAACTTTCCCAGCAAAATAACCTTGTAATTGACCATAAGCAAACAATGGCGAAACATTTCTTGAAAAAAATTGTAACTTGTAAAATTCTTCATAAGGATCCCCAAAATCCCATCGATTAAAATCAATCACACCGACCTGCCTAGTTGGCAAGTAAATAAAATTTCCCACATGGAAATCTCCATGCTGATAAACCACAGGCCGTTGTTGCAATAACGGTAATTGTTTTTCTAAATATGAAATTATTGGCTGCTGGTACGGCATACAAAATTGAGATTCCTTATACTTATTTAGTTGGCTCTGCTTTTTTTCGTATAAATTTCGCGCAATCTCTCTTTGACTAATCCTTTCAGGCAACAAAAGCTTATGGATTTTGTTTAAATAGCGGCCCGCCTCTACGCCTAAGTTCAGTTGTCTTTTGGGAGAAAGAGCGGGTAAAACATCGCTTAAGTCTTCACCTTCTAGATACGTTAATAACATGTATCCTTGTTCACTTTCAGGAATAGGTGCACATAAAAAAGGTTTAGAACTGGGAAATCCTAACGCCGCTACTTTTTTGATAAATTGATATTCTTGTTGTTTAGCTAATAACTCTTCTTGTTGAAAAATTCGCAATAAAAAGGCTTCTTGATTTTTGGTAACTTTAAACTTTAAATCAGTTGACCAACCACGGTGAATAGCTTCAACTTTTTGCCATTGCTGAAACGCTGGAATCTTCTCAAACGCCCTCATTACTTTCGCCTCCATTTCCCTATTGGTTTTAGTATACCAAAGAAAAAAGGCTGGAGACAATTGGGGATAAATTGTCTCCAACCTTCACTGGTTATCGTTTTCTAGTTTTCCTTATATAAATCGTTCCACTCGTTACTAAGAAAGCTCCTCCTAAAATAATCCAGAAAGTACTAGGTACTTCTGCACCTGCTTTTGGTAATACTTTTTTGGGAAGCTGTTCTTGTTTCCCAATCATACTTTTATTAGAAAAAGCATGCGTACTTTCTGTTGATTTGGTTCCCTGATTTGCTGATGAATTCAGCGAATTATCTAAGGATGACTCACTAGTAGTTTTTCCAGCTTTGTCTGGGTTTTGGTTTTGGTTTTGGTTTTGGTTTTGATCTTTTCCTTCGATTGGTCCTTCACTTGTTTTTGTTTCTTTGTCTTTATCTGGTTCGCCACTTGTATCTAGTTCTTTATCTTTATCTTTATCTTTATCTTTATCTGGTTCGCCACTTGCATCCGGCTCTTTGTCTTTTTCTGGTTCGCCACTTGCATCTGGTTCTTTGTCTTTGTCTGGTTCTTCTACATGTGGTTGATTTATCTTGTGGTTATTTTCAAATAAAGCGCCTAATTGTAGCAATGTTCGGTCTTCATTTAATGCACTATTAAATTGAATCCCCAAAGGCAGTCCTTCTTTTGAAACGTAAGTTGGCACACTTAATGCTGGATGTCCAAATAAATTTGCTTGTTGTGTAAACGGTGTATATGTGAACGCCGTCAGCCATTGGTCATAAATCAATTGTTTTTGTTCTGCTGGTGACAATTGATCAATTTTTTCCATCTGTGCTGCATGTTCTGGTTTTAGTAACGGATTATCAATACTAGGCGCGGTGGCAGCTGTCGTTGGTGTTAATAAGATAGGATACTGTTGATAAAATTCGTCCATCGCTTGTGCTTGTAAAGCAATATCTGTCCAAGCCGCAGTTGTCTCTTCACTCGTTATATTTTTTCCTGTTTGAAAAAGCGCCCATGTTAACAGTTCTACATCATTTCGTTCAAGCGGTCTTTTCAATTTCTGCCGCACCATAAAATCGGCAATCCCAGCTGAGCCAGCAGCTACAGTATAATAATTTTTCATTAGACGTTCCCCGTCAACAGGGTGCTTCACTTCAACCAATGTGTACCCTTGGTCTTTTAAAAAAGCAACAGCTTCAGCGACCGCCTCTTTTGCTTCGGCACTTACAGGCGTTCCGGCAGGGGATTCTGTTGTATAAGCAATGGGTTGCGCTTGACTTAAATGTCCCGCAGGAAGATCTTTTTTGGTTAATAAGGTTTCAAATAATGCATTTGTATCCGCCACAGTTCGACTTAAACCAAAGTGAACAGTTTGACCTTTTACACTATTAGAATTGCCAATGATTACTCCTCTAGAAGGTTTCAAGCCTACGGTGCCTGTCCAAGAAGCAGGGATGCGGATAGAGCCACCAGCATCACTTCCAGAAGCAATGGGAACAAATGCCGCGGCGACACTAGCACCCGCTCCGCCTGAAGAACCACCTGAATAATGGTTAGGATTCCATGGATTGACGGAAACGCCATATAACTTTGAATCTGAAATATTCTTCCAACCTAATTCTGGATAATTCGTTTGACCAATGATTATGAATCCGGCATTTTGTAGTGCTTTGACAAAGGTCGATGTCCCACCAGCTACTTGATCTCGGAGAAAACCAAAACCGTTCGTGTTGCTTTCACCTTTCAAGGATTGTCCTAACCCTTTTAGTAAGAGCGGCACACCTAGAAATGGTTGACCTGTATCTTGTAAAGCTTTTGCTTCTGTCAAAGCCGCTTCTTCTCGTAAAGTAATGACCGCATTTAATGTAGGATTTTCACGTTTAGTGATGGCCAACGCAATTTTTACTAATTCTTCGCTCGTCACCTTTTTTTCTCTTACTAAAGTTGCTAACTCCAGTGCAGTTGCTTGTTTATAATCTGCTTCTGAAAAAACACTCTCTGCAGAAACAGCTTTTCCATCTGTATCACTATTTTGTATCTCATTTGTGGTTTCAGTGGTTACTGCAACCACATTTCGGCTACTGCTTTCGGCGATTGCCGAAGAGGATTCTTTTTCCTGCATCACCGTTTGGCTAGTAGTTTCAGATTCCAAGTTAGCTACCGTCTGACTGGTTTCTGTTGTTACTGATTCCGTTTCTGTTTGAACGGTTGTTTCTAGTATACTTTCTTGTGCCAACATTGGTACCCCTACCAGTGTTTGGCTAATTAATAAAATAATCCCTAACTTTTTGAACAAAATCGACTTCTTCATAAGTCACATCCTTTATCTATTAATACAGTTAAAAAATCTGTATTATTTATAGCATAAATGAAAGCGATTAAAAAGTAAAGTTCTCTTGAAAATTCCCATGTTCAACTTTTAGGCTAGGTTCTTTTTATATGCTAAAATAGAATAGAAACGGAGGTTTTTTAATGGAATGGATTGAAATTAAGCACGCAACACAAAATAATTTGAAGAATATCTCTGTCAATATCCCTAAAAAGCAACTAACTGTTGTTACTGGACTTTCGGGTTCAGGAAAGTCCTCCTTAGTATTTGACACATTAGCCGCTGAATCACGTCGTGAACTAAATGATACATTTAGTTCGTTTGTTCAAAATTACTTACCCAAATATGGTCGTCCAGAAGTTGAAAAAATCGAGAATCTTCCTGTTGCAATTGTCATTGACCAGAAAAAAGTAGCAGGTAATTCTCGTTCGACAGTGGGAACGTATACAGATATTTATACGTTTTTACGTTTGCTGTTTTCACGAGCAGGTTCTCCATTTGTTGGTTATTCAGATACTTTTTCGTTTAATCATCCGGATGGAAAATGTCCAACATGCGATGGCTTAGGAAAGATTACCGAAATCAATCTTCATCAGCTAGTTGATTATGACAAATCATTAAACGAAGGGCCTATCGATTTCCCCACATTTACAGTTGGCAACTGGCGGTGGAAGCGTTATGCCCATAGTGGTCTATTTGATTTGGATAAAAAAATCAAGGACTATTCTCCTGAAGAGTTAGCATTATTTTTATATGCTCCACAACAAAAACTGGCTAATCCGCCCAAAGAATGGCCTCATACAGCTTTGTATGAAGGAATCGTCCCGCGCATGCAACGTAGCATATTGCATACAGACGAAGGCAAACGTCATCAAAAATACCTTAATCACTTTGTTACCGTAAAAAGATGTCCTGATTGTTTAGGAAGTAGAGTCAATGAACGTGTTCGTAGCTGCAAAATTAATCAGAAAAGTATTGCTGATGCTGTTGACATGCCACTCACTGAATTACATTCTTTTATTCGTTCAATGGACCTATCCTTAATAAAAACTATTCAAGAAGAGCTACTTGTACGTCTAGAAGCATTAATTAATATCGGTCTCTCCTACCTCACATTAGGACGGGCAACTGAAACACTTTCTGGTGGTGAAGCACAGCGGATTAAAATTGCTAAGTATGTAAACAGCTCCTTAAACGATATTATGTATATTTTAGATGAACCAAGTGCTGGCTTACATCCAAAGGACATCGAACGGATCAGTCGTGCATTGCTCAATTTAAAAAATAAAGGAAACACCGTGGTTCTCGTGGAACATAATCCACAATTAATTAGAGAAGCTGATTTTATCATCGATATAGGACCTTTCGCAGGCGAAAATGGTGGCCATGTCCAGTTTTCAGGAACGTATGACGCATTTTTAGTCTCCAAAACCTTGACTAGTCAAGCGCTTCAAGAGCCGCTCCCTTTAAACGACCAACCAAGAAAAGCAAGGAAGTCTTTATCAATCGAACATGCGACACTGCATAATTTAAACAATCTATCTGTCGAAGTTCCGTTAGGAGTTTTGACTGTTATTTGTGGGGTCGCTGGTTCAGGTAAATCATCATTAGCGGAAGAAATTTATCAAAAAGCCCAGGCTGATAACCAAGAAATTATTCATCTTTCACAAAAAAGCATTACCGCAAATTTACGATCCACACCAATGACCTATCTCAATATTTTTGATAAGGTCCGCAAACTGTTTGCGGAAGAAAATCATGTTAGTCCAGCTTTATTTAGCTATAATTCCAAAGGCGCCTGTCCTACTTGCAAGGGGAAAGGAATAATTGTCTCCGATATGTCTTTTATGGAGGATGTCACTAGTATTTGCGAAACCTGTCACGGAACGCGTTACAAAGAAGAGGTGCTTCATTATCTGTATAACGGAAAAAATATCGTTGAAGTACTAGCTTTAAGCGTTAAAGATGGCTATGATTTTTTCAAAGACCAGCCTTTTGCTCTTTCATTAAAAAATTTACTAGAAGTTGGCTTAAGCTACCTTAAACTCAATCAATCGCTCTCAACATTATCCGGTGGCGAATTGCAAAGGGTAAAATTAGCAGACACACTTCACCAAAAAAAAGCTATCTATTTAATGGATGAACCTACAGATGGCTTACACTTAATTGATATCCAACAAAGTCTTCAACTTTTCAATCGAATGGTAGAAGAAGGAAACAGCTTAATTTTATTAGAACATCACATTGATGTGATTAAAAGTGCCGACTGGTTGATTGAACTAGGTCCCGAAGGTGGAGAAAATGGCGGACAGCTTCTTTTTACAGGAACGCCAGCAAATATGTTAAATTCCACTCATTCTATTACTAAAGGCTATCTATAAAATAAAAAGTACAAACGGTGCAAGCAATGAGCACCGTTTGTACTTTTTCTATTTCAACCCCACTTCCATCTTCACAGGTTGGTGATCTGTATATTTAAATTGTTCGTCCTTTGTTTTCACGCTATGAACAGCCACATTATCAGAAACAATAAAACCATCAATTACATACACTTGGGATGTTTCATAAGAGCCAGTGTAAGGCTTATTAAGCACCCGCACAGTCGGTTGTTGATCATCATAAGCAAGTGAAAAATGTTTAGGTAAGTCTGCAGGATCAATTTCTCCTGGTACCCAACCAGCTTCCCCTAAGTCAGGATATCGATGACTGCCTTTGAAAACTTGATTAAAGTCACCTCCAGCAATTACATAGTTTCCTTTAGCGTATTCTTGGGATAATACGTCAGCTAACTTTTTGCTTTGAGCAATCTTCCCTTCCCCATTGTCATAGGCTTCCAAATGTAAGTTAAAAACCACTAATTCTTTGTCTGTGCCTTTAATTGGAAAGCGCGTTTCTAGAAGTGCTCGTTTTAAGTTACTAATGCTAACGGGCCAACGAAAGGGATTGGGTAAAGCAATGCGTTGGGCCTCTGTTATTTTTTCATTTGATAATGTTAATAAACCACTTTCTACTCGTCCAATCGGCGGCCAAGGAATGGGCACATAATCTACCTTAAAATTATAAGCAAATGCGCTGTTCAGCTGTAGCTGTTTTTGTAACTCTTCCTCTTGATTGACTTCATAAGAACGTTGCGAGCGACGATCGACTTCTTGGAATAAGTAAATCATCGCTGGTAATTCTTTCAAGGTTTCTTCAATGCCCGTTAAATTCTGTTGGACCATTGCCTTATTAACTGGTTGGACAGTTTTGCCACCGTCCATAAAAAAATCTTCTGTTTGTCCTAGGCCGGCATAGCCTATGTTATACGTGACTAAAGAAATGGATTGCTTTTTTTCGATGGTTTGCTCTGAAAATTGTTTATTTATAGCAACTGGTTCAACCGCTCGTGGTCGAAACTCTCGGAAGGTTAAATATCCTATCAAAATTAAAGCTATGCTTAGAAGAAGGACCATCAAGCTACCGAGATATTTAAAAAACTTTTTCATTGATTCCGATGTTCCTTTCACATTATGTCAAACCAAAAGTAGCAATTATCTTCGTTGCTACTTCTTCTGGTGTCATGTTTGAATTATTTATTTTCGTTATTTTTACATTTGGAAATGTACTTTCTAGTTCGCCTTCGTGGCTTACTAACCGATGTTCTTTGAAGGTATTGAGTAATTCTTTTCGAGAAAAGTCGACATCGCGTTTTGAAGGTTTTGCCTCTAGCCGCTCTGGATGAACATTCCGTTCTAGGCGGATTTCTGTTGAAGAGACGAGTTCGACGAAATAAACGGACTCATGTTTACTAAGAAAAATTTCTGATATTTCTTCTAAAAATTGAAAATCCTGTTCTTGATCAAAAGCAATCACCACTGTAAAAATAATGTTTTTTGTTGTATTTGTGGCTGGATTTTCTACAAAGGCATGAAAAAGTTCCTTTCTAACGGAATCAGACAATTGAAACGCACGTTCCGTATACCCAAGATAGTTTGCAAATAAGTCAATGGTTTGATGATTAAATAGTAATTTAGCATCTAACTGCTTTTCTAAAGCCTTGCCAACGGTCATTTTCCCGACAGCTTGGGCACCAATTAAAACGATTAAAGACATCAACTT
>OKDT01000239.1_pt1 | contig 14385 bp, 9 predicted proteins | sample 1610451 | NCBI WGS metagenome assembly OKDT01 (sample SAMN04436652, study PRJEB24849) | human gut metagenome | biome: human gut; feature: NICU; material: stool | host: Homo sapiens | place: USA: Saint Louis, MO | collected 2012-10-21 | reverse complement strand
GCCGTCGCAGCCTGACGCTCGGCTACGCCATCACCTTCGCGGATCTGCTGCTGGCGCCGTTTACGCCATCTAACACCGCACGCAGCGGGGGGACTATCTACCCGATTATCGCTAACCTGCCGCCGCTGTACGGTTCAAAGCCAAACGATCCGAGCGCACGTAAAATCGGTTCCTATCTGATGTGGGTAGCGATCACCGCCGCCTGTATTACCAGCTCGATGTTCCTGTCGGCTCTGGCCCCGAACCTGCTGGCCCTGGCGCTGGTCAAAAGCATTGTTGGCATCAATATCTCCTGGGGCACCTGGTTCATCGCCTTCCTGCCGCTGGGTATCCTGCTGATTCTGGCTATGCCGCTGCTGGCCTACTGGTTCTACCCGCCGGAAGTGAAAGTCAATAACGAAGTGCCACTGTGGGCCGCGCGTGAACTGGAAAAACTGGGCAAACTGTCGCGCAATGAAATTCTGCTGCTGGTATTCGTCTGCTTCGCGCTGATGATGTGGATCTTCGCCGCCGACTGGATCGAACCGGCGCTGGCTGCCCTGCTGGTTATCGTGCTGATGCTGTGGACCGGCGTGCTCTCCTGGAGCGATATCACCAACAACAAAGCGGCATGGAACACCTTTGTCTGGTTCGCCACCCTGGTGGCACTGGCCGACGGCCTCTCCTCCACCGGCTTTATCGCCTGGCTGGGTAAAGAGGGCGGCGCGCTGATGAGCGGCATCTCCCCGGGGATGGCGACCATCGTCCTGCTGCTGGCGTTCTACCTGCTGCACTATTTGTTTGCCAGCACCACCGCGCACACCACCGCGCTGCTGCCGGCCATGCTGACCATTGCCTCGACTATCCCGGGAATGAATATGGAAGTGTTTGTCCTGCTGATGGTCACCTCGCTGGGCGTGATGGGGATCATCACCCCGTACGGTACTGGCCCAAGCCCAATCTACTACGGCAGCGGCTACCTGCCGACCAAAGATTACTGGCGCCTCGGCACCATCTTTGGCGCCATCTTCCTGGCCGCCCTGCTGCTGATTGGCTATCCGTGGATGTCCATGATGTTCTGATTCATAACCGCCGGGACTACCCCGGCGGTTTTTATCTTTATGGAGTAAGTGACTATGTCGACTAAACCGTTTGTTTATCAGGATCCGTTTCCGCTGGCGCACGACGATACGGAATACTATCTGCTCAGCAAAGAGCACGTCTCCGTCGCCGAATTTGACGGCCAGCAGGTCCTGAAAGTAGAGCCGCAGGCGCTGACCCTGCTCGCTCAGCAGGCCTTCCACGACGCCGCCTTTATGCTGCGCGTCTCCCATCAGCAACAGGTCGCCTCGATTTTGCTCGACCCGGAAGCCAGCGATAACGATAAATATGTCGCCCTGCAGTTCCTGCGCAACTCGGAAATTGCCGCCAAGGGCGTGCTGCCGACCTGCCAGGATACCGGCACCGCGATTATCATGGGGAAAAAAGGCCAGCGCGTCTGGACCGGCGGCGGCGATGAAGCCGCCCTGGCGCAGGGGGTGTACAACACCTATACCGAAGATAACCTGCGCTACTCACAGAACGCGCCGCTGGATATGTATAAAGAGGTTAACACCGGCACCAACCTGCCGGCGCAGATCGATCTCTACAGCGTCGACGGTGAAGAATATAAGTTCCTGTGCATGGCGAAAGGCGGCGGTTCCGCCAACAAAACCTATCTGTACCAGGAGACCAAGGCCCTGATCACCCCGGCGAAGCTGAAAAACTACCTCGTTGAGAAGATGCGCACTCTCGGCACCGCCGCCTGCCCGCCGTACCACATCGCGTTTGTGATCGGCGGCACCTCGGCGGAAGCGACGCTGAAGACCGTGAAACTGGCCTCGACCCGCTATTACGACGGTCTGCCGACCGAAGGTAACGAACACGGTCAGGCGTTCCGCGACGTGCAACTGGAGCAGGAGTTGCTGCAGGAAGCGCAGAACCTCGGCCTCGGCGCGCAGTTCGGCGGGAAATACTTCGCCCACGATATCCGGGTGATCCGCCTGCCGCGCCACGGCGCCTCCTGCCCGATCGGCATGGGTGTCTCCTGCTCCGCCGACCGCAATATCAAAGCCAAAATTAACCGCGACGGTATCTGGATCGAGAAGCTGGAGAGCAATCCGGGAAAATATATTCCTGAGCATCTGCGTCAGGCCGGCGAAGGCGAGGTGGTAAGCATCAACCTGAATCAGCCGATGAGCGAGATCCTGGCGCAGCTGTCGGCACATCCGGTCTCCACCCGCCTGAGCCTTAACGGCACCATTATCGTGGCCCGCGACATCGCCCACGCCAAGCTGAAGGAGCTTATCGACAACGGCGAGGCGCTGCCGCAGTACGTCAAAGATCACCCGATCTACTACGCGGGCCCGGCAAAAACGCCAGCCGGTTACGCTTCCGGCTCCCTCGGCCCAACCACTGCCGGCCGCATGGACTCTTACGTTGATCTGCTGCAGTCCCACGGCGCGAGCATGGTGATGCTGGCGAAAGGCAACCGCAGCCAGCAGGTGACCGATGCCTGCCATAAACACGGCGGCTTCTACCTTGGAAGCATCGGCGGCCCGGCGGCAGTGCTCGCCCAGCAGAGTATCAAGAGCCTCGAGTGCGTGGCCTATCCGGAACTGGGGATGGAAGCTATCTGGAAAATCGAAGTGGAAGATTTTCCGGCGTTTATCCTCGTCGATGATAAAGGCAACGACTTCTTCCAGCAGATCCAGAATAAGCAGTGCGCGGGCTGTAAACAGCACGGCTAACGCTATCCTCTGACGCTGATATCAGGCCGTCGCCGTTTGGGCGACGGCTTTTTTATGTCCGCGTTTCCCCAGCTTGAATTCACTTCGCACCAGGCTATGCTCAACTACAAGCCCTCCGTTTTTTGCTGAAAAATAACAATAATTCTTATCTCAGGTGCCTCAATGAACAGGATGAGCATCGTTATCCTCTGGGCGCTGGCGCTGCTGGTGCTCCAGCCGGCGCTGGCCGCCGAACCGCGACAGCAGCCAACCGCGCGCGAGCAGGCACGCACGGTCACGATTTTCCACCAACCTGTCGTCATGTTGCAGGCCACCTTTGGCCAGACCACGCCCGAAGAGCGCGTTTTGCGCACCCGTAGCGCCCTGCGCGCCTTCACCGAAGATGATATTCGCCAGCCGCTGCGGGTCGTGCCGGTTATCCGCTATGGTCAGCCAGGCAGACTGTTTCTGATGAACGGCAAACCGGTGCTGCTGCTGAGCCAGGCGGATCTCGACGAGGGCGATGATTTAACCCTCGACCAGGCAGCCCAGCGGGTGCTGGCGCGTATGGAAGCCCAGCGCACCAGCCTCCAGGAGCAGTTCAACAACCGCTATCTGTTCATCTCCGCCGGTAAAGCCCTGGCCGGGGCGCTGCTGCTGGCGCTGTTTTACTACGGCGCCTTCCGCGCCTGGCGGCGGGTGCGACGTTTTTTCCTGCTGCGGATCCTCGAAAAACGTAGCGCCATACCGCAGCACTGGCGGCGCTATCTCGGCAATATTGAAGTTCGACTCTATGCTGTGCTGGTCATCCTTCTCGGCATGCTGGCCTGTTATCTCTGGCTGAGCTGGGCCTTCAGCCTGTTTCCCTGGACGCGGGTGTGGAGCGAATCGCTGGGCGACTGGTCGCTGGGGGTGATCCGCCACCTCTCTCTGTCGATTGTCGCCTCCCTGCCGGGGCTGATGATCGTGGTGCTTATTTTCCTTCTCACCTGGCTTATCATTCGCCTGGTGAAGGTGGTTCTCGACCAGGTCGCCGCCGGCCGCATTCAGATTCCCGGCATTCATCCGGAGACCGTTAGCGCCACCCGTCGGCTTATCTCGGTGGTCATCTGGTTGTTTGCCCTCTCCGCCGCCTACCCGTTCCTTCCCGGCGCCAACTCCCTCGCCTTCAAAGGCATTAGCGTGTTCTTCGGCCTGATGCTGACCCTCGGGTCAACCGGGGTGATGACCCATGCGATGAGCGGCCTGGTGCTGATCTACTCTCGGGCGCTGCGCAAAGGCGACTGGATCCGCCTCGCCGATAATGAGGGTCAGGTCAGCGAGATTGGCGTACTGGCGACCAAAATTCTCACCCGCGAAAATTACATCGTTACCGTCCCGAACGCGGTGGTGGTGGGCGGGAAAATTATTAATCTCAGCGCCGAAAGCGCCGACGGTGGAGTCAACCTCACCACCAGCGTCACCATTGGCTACGATACGCCGTGGCGTCAGGTCCATGCGCTGCTGGAGCTGGCGGCGAGACGCACCTCCGGGGTCGATCAGCAAATTGCGCCGGTGGTGCGTAAGCTGGGATTGCTCGACTGGTATACCTCGTATGAGCTGCAGGTGCGCTTACTCCCCACAACCAAGCTGCCGGATGGCCGCAACGCATTGCATAGCAGCATTATTGATGTGTTTAACGAATTCGGCGTGCAGATTATGTCGCCGAACTTTGTGATGCAGCCAAAGGCGGCGGTAGTGGTACCGCAGGAAGCCTGGTACGCCGCCCCGGCCGTCGCGCCGCAGGAGCCTGAGAAATAAGGGTTAACGTAGCGGCATTTCCGCCGGGTGGCGGCTGCGCCTTACCCGGCCAGGGGTTCGTGCGGCCTGTCACTCATTTATCCATTTGCGCGACTGAAACTGCCGGTGCTGGCGGCCTCAAAATCGCTGAGACGTTCCCGGAAGGCCGGGGCAGCCCGCATGGATGCGGGCTGAGGGCCGTGTTTTGCAGGGACGCTGCCTCGGCCCGACCCGCAGCCTGCAGGGATAAGTCGAAGGGACCGCGCAGCGGCGATTTTGCTGGCCGGAGCCCGGGGGTACAGGGGGCGGCGGCGACTGGCCGCCCCCTGTGCGCTCCCTGCGCCATACGAGACAGAACGCAGAAGATCAACCGGGAGCGCAATCTGCCCGGAATTAACATAGAAGTTGTAGCCCTGCCAAACGTTGTGGTCCTGCCAAACATAGTGCGAACAGGGACATTTCCGGTTGTGCCGTTATTTCGCCGGGTGGCGGCTGCGCCTTACCCGGCCTACGGGGTCTACAGGCGATCTTCGCTTCCCAGGCCCGGCAAGCGCTGCGCCGGAGGGCAATCTATCGGCGCCATACCCGCCATTTCGCCGGGTGGCGGCTGCGCCTTACCCGGCCTACAACGACTGCCGGGCAATCCGACTCGGACGACGACTCAACCCTGCGCGGCGTCGATGTCGTCAAACACCTGCTGCGCCAGATGCATCGTGGCATTGGCCGCCGGCAGCCCGCAGTACAGCGCAGAGTGCATGATCAGCTCTTTCAGCTCATCGCGGGTCACCCCGTTGTTAAACGACGCGCGCAGATGCATCTTCAGCTCCGCCTCGCGATTGAGAGCGATCAGCATGGCAATAGTGATCATGCTGCGGGTATGGTGATCGAGCCCCGGACGCGTCCAGGTCTCGCCCCAGGCATAGCGGGTAATAAAGTCCTGAAACTCATCATTCAACGGCGTCAGATGCTGCAGCGTACGGTCGACGTGGGCGTCGCCCAATACTTTGCGCCGTACCGCCATCCCGTCCTGATAGCGCTGTTTATCATCCATGGCGTTCCCCCTGGAAAAAGCTCAGCAGCGCCGAAGTAAAGCTTTTCGGCGCCTCAATGTTAGACAGATGCGATGCCGCCAGAACCACCACCTCGGAGGCGGGGATCTGCTGCTGCAGGAAATGAGCGTCACCGACCGTGGTGACAGGGTCACTTTCCCCGGCGATGATTAGCGTCGGCAGCGGGATCTGCCCCACTTCGCCCCGCAGGTCGGCGGCGGCCAGCGCCTCACAGCAGGCGGCATAGCCTTCAGCATCGGTATGGGTCAGCTGGTGACAAAGCGCCTCGACCACCTCCGGCGCCTTCTGGCGAAACGCGTGGGTGAACCAGCGGTCTGCCGCTCCGGCGGCCACCACCGCCATCCCCTCCTGACGTACGGCCCGCGCCCGCGACAGCCAGCTGGCCTGATCGCCAATGCGCGCCGCGGTGTTGGCGACCGCCAGACCATGAAAACGCTCCGGCGCAAAGCGGCCCAGCCACAGGCCGGTCAAACCGCCCATCGAGATCCCGCAGAACCAGGCGCGGTCGATATTCAGGTGATCGAGCAGCGCAATCACATCCTCACCCAGCTGGGCGAGGGTCACTTTGCCATTTTTCGTCGTTTTACCGTGGCCGTGCGTGTCGTAGCGCAGCACCCGGAAATGGGCGGTTAACGCCTCGATCTGCGGCTGCCACATCGCCCGGGTGGTGCCCAGCGAATTGGAGAGGACGATAACCGGCGCGCCATCCGGCCCGTCGAGTTGATAATCAAGATTCATCACGTTGCTCCTGATAACGCGCCAGCACCTGGCGCACAAAGCGTTCGGCGCTGCCGGTCGCCGTTGCCGGGTCCAGCAGCGTGGTTAAGCGTTCACGAGAGAGATACTGACTGACCTGTGGGTCAGCCGCGAGCAGATCGACCAGCGGGCAGTGACGGTCCAGCGCCTGGCGGCACAGCGCTTCGATGTGATGATGCGCCTCGGCTTTGCCAATGAATTCCGCCAGCGCCAGAGTCACCGCCTCAGCCATAATCAGCCCATGGGTGATATCGAGATCGGCGCGCATTTTCTGCGGGAAAACCTGCATGTCGCGCACCAGCGCCTCGCTTTGCGCCAACGCCCCGCCCACCAGGGTAATTAGCTCCGGCAGGGTCTCCCACTCCGCCTGCCAGCCGCCCAGCGCCCGCTCATGCTGCTGGAGTTGGCTGGCGTAGAGCGTCGCCATCAGCCCCGGCGTACGCTGGGCGGCGGTCAGGATCGCCGCGCAGGCCACCGGATTGCGCTTATGCGGCATCGTCGACGAACCGCCGCGGCCTTCCGCCACCGGCTCGCCCACCTCAGCCACTTCGGTCTGCATCAGCAGGGAAAAGTCGTTAGCGAATTTCCCCAGCGTGCCGCAGACGCCGGCGAACCAGGCGCCCGCCTCCAGTAGCCGATCGCGCTGGCTGTGCCACGGAGTATCCGGCAGCGACAGACCGAGGATCTGCGCCAGCGCCAGGCCAACCGCCGGCCCTTTCTCTTTTAGCGCGTCCAGAGTGCCCGCGGCGCCGCCAAACTGCAGCGCCAGCAGCCGCGGACGCATCTCGCGCAGCCGCTGCTGCCAGCGCAGGAGCGCGTCGAGGGTGCCCGCCAGCTTCAGGCCAAAGGTCACCGGCAGCGCGTGCTGCATCCAGGTCCGGCCCGGCATCACGGCATCGCGATAACGATCCGCCTGGAGAGCCAGGGCCGCCAACAGCTGCTCAAGCAGAGTCTCAGCGGCATCCAGCGCCCCGCGCAGCTGGAGCACCAGTCCGGTGTCGATGGCGTCCTGGCTGGTAGCGCCCCAGTGAACGTAGCGCGCAGCCTCAGGATCTTGCGCTTTTACCTGCGCCGTCAGCTGTTTCACCAGCGGGATGGCCAGATTACCGGCTCCCACCGCCGCCTCGCCCAGCGCGGCAAAATCGATGGCCTCGTGGCGGCAGGCCGCGACAATTGGCCCGACCGCTTCCGGCGGCACCATCCCGCAGGCGGCCTGCGCTTGCGCCAGCGCCGCTTCAAAATCCAGCATGCCCTGCACCCGCTGCGCGTCGCTGAACCAGTCGGTTAGCGGACTGCTGCGCAGCATCGGGGTCAACAAACTCATTCTGGCTCCTTAAACGCGTTCAATAATCAGGGCGATCCCCTGTCCGACGCCGATGCACATGGTGCACAGGGCGTAACGACCGCCGGTCCGTTTCAGCTGATAAGCCGCGGTCATCGCCAGCCGGCCGCCGGAGGCGCCGAGCGGGTGGCCCAGCGCAATCGCCCCGCCGTTAGGGTTCACGTGGGCGGCATCGTCCGGTAAGCCCAAATCACGGGTCACCGCCAGCGCCTGCGCGGCGAAGGCTTCATTCAGCTCCATGACATCCATCTGGCCTAATGTCAGGCCGGTCTGCGCCAGCACCTTGCGCACCGCCGGCGCCGGGCCAAAGCCCATGATCCGCGGCGCCACGCCAGCCGTCGCCACGCCGACCACCCGGGCCAGCGGCTGAAGATCGTTAGCCGACAGCGCCGTCTCGCTGGCCAGCAGCAGCGCGCAGGCGCCGTCGTTAACCCCGGAGGCGTTACCGGCGGTAACGCTGCCGTCGGCGCGCACCACGCCGCGCAGTTTAGCCAGCGCCTCCAGCGAGGTGCTGCGCGGGTGCTCATCGCGGCTAAACAGCAGCGGCTCGCCTTTGCGCTGCGGCACCTGGACGGCGATCAGCTCATCGGCGAAACGCCCCGCCTCTTGCGCCGCGGCGGTGCGCAACTGACTGCGTAAGGCGAACGCGTCCTGATCGGCACGGGAGATGGCAAACTCATCGGCGACGTTTTCCGCCGTCTCCGGCATGGAATGCACGCCGTACAGGGCTTTCATCTGCGGGTTAATAAAGCGCCAGCCGATGGTGGTATCCTCCATCTGCATGCTGCGGCTAAAGGCGCTCTCCGCTTTCCCCATCACAAACGGCGCGCGGGACATGCTCTCCACCCCGCCGGCGATCATCAGCTGCGTCTCCCCGCTTTTAATCGCCCGCGCCGCAACGCCGATCGCGTCAAGGCTGGAACCGCACAGGCGGTTGATGGTGCTCCCGGGCACGCTCTCCGGCAGGCCGGCCAGCAGCAGCGCCATTCGCGCCACGTTGCGGTTGTCTTCCCCGGCCTGGTTGGCGCAGCCAAAGATCACATCGTCAATGCGCGATGGATCCAGTCCCGGGTTCCGCGCCAGCAGCGCTTTCAGCGGCAGCGCCGCCAGGTCGTCAGCGCGCATCGTCGCCAAGGCACCGCCGAAACGGCCAAAGGGTGTACGCACCGCATCACAGATAAATGCCTGATTCATCATAGGTTCCTTACGCGCTTTCCGCCAGTTGTTGAAAGGTCAGCGCCACCGGAGTGATGCGCTGCAGCTCTTCAAAAGAGAGGCCGTTAAAGATTTCCCGCACCACCGGGCCGCGGTCGGTGATGTCGATCACCGCCAGGTCGGTATAGATCCGGCTGACGCAGCCGACGCCGGTCAGCGGGTAGCTGCACTGCGCCACCAGCTTGCACTCGCCGTCACGGGTCAGGCGCAGGGTTTGGGCAAAAATCAGGGGCTGTTCTTCCCCCACGACCTGCCGGAATTTCAGCTGACTGAAATTGATGAATTGCTGAAACAGGACTTTGTCACCCGCAGCACCAAAATTCTGTCTGCGTTTATCGGCGACGAAATCCCGCAGGAGCTGCTTGAAGAGCGCGTGCGTGCGGCGTTTGCTTTCCCGGCTCCGGTGAAACAGGTGGAGCCTGACGTTGGCTGTCTGGAGCTGTTCCACGGCCCGACGCTGGCGTTCAAAGATTTCGGCGGTCGCTTTATGGCGCAGATGCTGACCCACATCAGCGGCGACAAACCGGTGACCATCCTGACCGCGACCTCCGGTGATACCGGGGCAGCGGTGGCCCATGCGTTCTACGGCCTGAAAAACGTCCGCGTGGTGATCCTCTATCCGAAAGGCAAAATCAGTCCGCTTCAGGAAAAACTGTTCTGCACCCTGGGGGGCAACATTGAAACCGTGGCGATCGACGGCGACTTCGATGCCTGCCAGGCGCTGGTCAAGCAGGCCTTCGATGACGAAGAGCTGAAGGCGGCGCTGGGGCTGAACTCTGCCAACTCCATCAACATCAGCCGTCTGCTGGCGCAGATCTGCTACTACTTCGAAGCGGTGGCGCAGCTGCCGCAGGAAGCGCGCAATCAGCTGGTGGTTTCCGTGCCAAGCGGGAACTTCGGCGATCTGACGGCGGGCCTGCTGGCAAAATCACTCGGCCTGCCGGTGAAACGCTTTATTGCCGCTACCAACGTCAACGACACTGTGCCGCGTTTCCTGAAGGACGGAAAATGGGCGCCGAACGCGACTCAGGCCACGCTCTCCAATGCGATGGATGTGTCACAGCCTAACAACTGGCCGCGTGTGGAAGAGCTGTTCCGCCGTAAGGTCTGGCGTCTGGGCGACCTGGGCTACGCTGCGGTAACGGACGAAACCACTAAAGCCACCATGCGCGAGCTGAAAGCGGTGGGTTATACCTCTGAGCCACACGCGGCGATTGCCTATCGTGCCCTGCGCGATCAGCTTCAACCGGGCGAGTATGGCCTGTTCCTCGGCACCGCCCATCCAGCCAAGTTCAAAGAGAGCGTGGAAGCGATCCTGGGCGAAACGCTGCCGCTGCCAAAAGAGCTGGCCGAGCGCGCCGAGCTGCCGCTGCTGTCCCATGAGCTGCCCGCAGACTTTGCCGCGCTGCGTAAGCTGATGATGACCCGAGCGTAAGTTTGTTGCCCGGTGGCGGCTACGCCTTACCGGGCCTACAACGGCTCAGAATGTAGGCCGGGTAAGGCGAAGCCGCCACCCGGCTTTTTTATGGAGAAATTAAGGAGAAAAACAGCAGGAAAAAAGCAGAAATTCCCAATAAATGCGGTCACTTAGCGTTTAGGATTGCAGAGAATAACATCCCCCGTTCCCATCACGTACTCTCCTTACATCGGCCCACGTCGGGCAAGAAGAATAAGGAGTCACCTGTGTCTACACTGAAACCTGCACTCATCGCGCTTTCCCTGATGCTGGTCGCCCCTATGGCGGTACAGGCATCTGAAATTACTCTCGTACCTGCGGTAAAATTGCAAATAGGCGATCGGGATAATAACGGACACTACTGGGATGGTGGCCGCTGGCGCGACCATGACTGGTGGAAAGCGCACTATGACTGGCGCGATAACCACTGGCGTCCGCACGATGAACATCGCGATCGTGACCACCATCATGACGATCGTCGCCATGACGATCATCGTCCTGGCCCGGACTGGAAACACCATTAATGCAGAACCCCGCCAGAGGGCGGGGTTGTCATTTATTGCTCGTGACGCTTAAACACCAGCTCGTTTTTTCCTGACGATGCCTCGTCGAAGAAATACCCTTCACAGTTAAAGCCGGTGAGCTGCTCTGGCTTCGTCAGGCGGTTTTGGATGATGAAGCGGCTCATCAGACCGCGCGCTTTTTTAGCGTAGAAGCTGATCACTTTAAATTTGCCGTTCTTCTCGTCGAGGAACACCGGCTTGATAATGTCCGCATCCAGCTTTTTCGGCTTCACCGATTTGAAGTACTCATCGGAGGCCAGGTTGATCACCACGTTATCCCCCTGGGCTTGCAGCGCGGCGTTAAGCGTGTCGGTGATAACATCGCCCCAGAACTGGTACAGATCTTTGCCTTTGGCGTTTTCCAGGCGGATACCCATCTCCAGGCGATACGGCTGCATCAGATCCAGCGGGCGCAGAACCCCGTACAGACCGGACAGCATGCGCAGATGCTGCTGGGCAAAATCGAAATCGGCTTCGCTAAACGTTTCTGCTTGCAGGCCAGTGTAGACATCACCTTTGAAGGCTAACAGCGCCTGGCGGGCATTAGCGGGCGTGAAGTCAGGCTGCCAGTCGTGAAAACGGGTGGCGTTCAGGTCGGCGAGTTTATCGCTGATGCTCATCAGCGAGGCGATCTGCGGAGCCGAAAGTTTACGCGCCTCGTGGATCAGCTGTTGCGAGTAGTCCAGCAATTCCGGCTGGGTATAACGCTCAGTGGCGAGCGGGCTCTGGTAGTCGAGCGTTTTTGCAGGTGAAATCAGAATCAGCATATCCAGTCCTTGCAGGAAATTTAGAGTGACTTTAACAAAAAATCGCCCTGAATTGATCGATAGCTGTTATTGCCGCGGCAAATCATCCCAGGTGCCAGGGGCAAGTTGTGACTCGATTTCGGGATAGCGTGAGGCGTCAAAGACGGGCTGTACGCCGAGCTTGCGCTGACGCAGATAATCGCGCGCGATCAGCGCCACAACCGGTGAAAGGAGCAAAATGGCCGTCAGGTTGGTGATGGCCATCAGCGCCATAATGACGTCCGCTATTTGCCAGATCATCGGCATGCTGAGCAGGGAGCCGACGATCACCATCGTCAGCACCCCCGCGCGAAGTACGTTGCGGGCCAGACGCGAATCAACCTTCAGGAAAATAAGGTTATTTTCGGCATAGATATAATTCACCGCAATGGAACTGAAGGCAAACAGCCCCACGACAAGTGCGACAAGGCCCGCGCCCCAGCCGCCGACGAGGGAGACCAGCGCCTGTTGTACCCAATGAATACCTGTCGTATTGCCGGACGGATGTTCAGTCGCACCAGCCAGCAGCATTATCATCGCGCTGGCGGAACAGATAACAATGGTGTCTGTGAAGACGCCAATCATCTGCACAATGCCCTGCGCGGCGGGATGCGGGGGCCAGGATGCGGCCGCGGCGGCGGCATTCGGCGTGGAACCCATCCCCGCTTCGTTGGAGAACATCCCCCGCTGAAATCCTGCGGCGAGTGCCTGGCTTACGGTGTAACCCAGTGCGCCGGAAGCAGCTTCGCGCCAGCCGAACGCGCTTTTGAAAATGGTGGCGATAATGTTCGGCACCTCGTCGATATGTATCGCGCACACCAACAGGCTGGTGGACACCCACAGCAGCGCCATCAGCGGAACCAGCCACTGCATCAGGCGGGCAACCCCTTTTAGCCCGGTCACAATGGTCAGCAGGGTGAGAAGGGCAAGCGCGCCGCCCGTCAGCCACTCCGGACAGTTGAAGGCGAAACGTAGCGCGTGGGCGACGGAGTTTGCCTGTACGGTATTGAAAATAAGGCCATAGGCAATCAGTAAAAAGAGTGAGAAGAGCACGCCCATCCAGCGCATTCCCAGCCCGCGAGCCATATACCAGGCAGGGCCGCCTCGGAACTGACCTTTACTGTCTTTTTCTTTGTAGAGCTGCGCAAGGGAGCACTCCGCAAAGGAGGTGGCCATGCCGATAATCGCTGTCACCCACATCCAGAATACCGCGCCCGGACCGCCCGCGCCGATCGCCAGCGCGACACCGGCCAGGTTACCGCTGCCCACGCGTGCGGCCAGGCTGGTACAGAGCGCCTGAAACGAGGTCAGACCGCCCGGCTGTGGGGTGACGCTGTTTTTCAGACTTCTGCCAAATTTGCGGATATAGCGGAACTGAATCAGCCCGCTGCGCCACGTAAACCAGATACCTGCTCCTGAAAGCAGGTATATCATGATCGAACCCCAAAGGACTTCGTTAATAAAGAAAAAGAAATCAGGCACTAACGTCCCTCTTGTTGATGCCAAAGTGAATATGTAAGCGCTACCACTGAGTGTGCATGCTGTTACTTAGCAGCCTGTTAATATTCTGAGTTTATCATACTCTGCCTAAGCGCACTGTCTGCGGTTGCGCTGCCTCTCACTCGTGTTATCATCAGGGCAGACCGGTTACATCCCCCTAACAAGTAAACCTGTCATTTTTCCGCTGCTGGCAAGCTGTCGGTAGTGTGAATTATCCAGGGCACGTTAAAAGAGAAACACTATCATGACGGATAAATTGACCTCCCTTCGTCAGTTCACTACTGTCGTCGCTGACACCGGAGATATCGCGGCAATGAAGCTGTACCAGCCGCAGGATGCCACAACCAACCCTTCTCTGATCCTTAACGCCGCGCAGATCCCTGAGTATCGCAAACTGATCGACGAGGCGGTGACCTGGGCGAAAGCACAGAGCAATGACCGCGCGCAGCAGGTTGTGGATGCCACTGACAAACTGGCAGTGAACATCGGTCTGGAAATCCTGAAACTCGTTCCTGGCCGTATCTCTACCGAAGTTGATGCACGTCTCTCCTACGACACCGAAGCGTCTATCGCCAAAGCAAAACGCCTGATTAAACTGTACAACGATGCGGGCATCAGCAACGATCGTATCCTGATCAAACTGGCCTCTACCTGGCAGGGCATCCGCGCTGCTGAGCAGCTGGAAAAAGAAGGCATCAACTGTAACCTGACTCTGCTGTTCTCCTTCGCGCAGGCGCGTGCATGTGCAGAAGCTGGCGTATACCTGATTTCTCCGTTCGTGGGCCGTATTCTGGACTGGTACAAAGCCAATACCGACAAGAAAGAGTATGCGGCGTCTGAAGATCCTGGCGTGATTTCCGTGACTGAAATCTACGAATACTACAAACAGCACGGCTATGAGACCGTTGTTATGGGCGCAAGCTTCCGTAACGTCGGCGAAATCATCGAGCTGGCTGGCTGTGACCGCCTGACCATCGCCCCTGCGCTGCTGAAAGAGCTGGCAGAAAGCGAAGGGACTATCGAGCGTAAACTGTCTTACACCGGCGAAGTGAAAGCGCGCCCGGAGCGCATCACCGAATCCGAGTTCCTGTGGCAGCATAACCAGGATCCAATGGCCGTAGACAAACTGGCGGAAGGTATCCGTAAGTTTGCGATCGACCAGGAAAAACTGG
>OKDT01000198.1_pt1 | contig 15946 bp, 17 predicted proteins | sample 1610451 | NCBI WGS metagenome assembly OKDT01 (sample SAMN04436652, study PRJEB24849) | human gut metagenome | biome: human gut; feature: NICU; material: stool | host: Homo sapiens | place: USA: Saint Louis, MO | collected 2012-10-21 | reverse complement strand
TCTATTATGACATTCTGTTTGATCAGTTGAAGAATGTTGAAGGGCTAAAAGTTCTTGATTTTGGTAGTGGGTTTGGGATTGTGGCCAACCACCTTGCTGAAAAAAATCAGGTCACTGCGCTGGAACCGAATATGGAAATGATTATCCATCGGAAAAGAACGAATTCTTATGAGCAGTTGCAGGGAAGTCTAGAAGTTCTTGAAATTTTTAAAGATGAATCCTTTGACCTTATAATTTGCCATAATGTTTTAGAGTATGTAGAGGATATTGATCCATACCTCATGGCTTTCTCTCGCTTGCTCAAAAAGGGAGGGAAGCTATCGATTGTTAAACATAATCACGTGGGCCGCATTATGCATACAGTAATTTTTGAAAATGATATTAAGAAAGCTCGAGAACTCTTGCTTGGAAAAGATTATCTGACGCATAGTATGGGGCAGGCTACCTATTATGAGATAGTAGATGTCATCAAGCCTTATCCTTTCGAGATTTTAGATTTTCAAGGAATTCGAATTTTTTATGGCTTACAGCCCAATGATGTAAAAACTGATCCAGGATGGCGTGAAAATATGCTAGAAATGGAACTTGCTGTTAATAACCAGTCACCCTATCGCGATATTGCAGCTTTTCAGCATTACTGGCTCGTGAAAAAATAATAGCTTAGATTTTTTGTGTATGAATGAATTTTTGACCTTGTTTGGAGAAAACTAGATGGTGGAAAAAGAAGTTAAAGAGCAAGAGCAATCAGTTAATTATGCCATGCTCAGCCTTTTTCAATATGTAGCATCTATCTTAGTTATTTTGGTGCATTGTCAACGTCTCTTTCCTAATGAAATTTTGCATTTCACTCAAAAGAGTATGTTTGGGCGAATGGCTGTGCCTTTTTTTCTCATATCATCAGCTTTTATGCTTAAATCAAGTCTTGCAAAAAAGAAGAATATGAGAACTTACGTAAGTAGGATTTTAAAACAGTATATTTTTTGGAGTATTCTTTATCTTCCATACGCACTTATCTATTTTTGGTCTCTTCCGGTAGAGAAGTATTATGCACCATTTGCCTTAATCGCTGGATTTTTATATATTGGACTTTGTTACCAGCTTTGGTATATTCCTGCTTTTTTGCTGGGGCTTTGGATTGTCCATCATTTATACAAAAAAATAGGACCTAAATGGGCGATTCTTGTTTCCTTGCTGCTCTACTTACTTGGCTCAATTGAGACTTACTACACTTACTTTGCTAATACTTGGCCGACTCGTTTATATGATGTTTATGCACGTATTCTCTTCTCAACCCGTAATGGTCTATTTTACGCGCCAATCTTCATTCTCTTTGGTTATTTGCTTTATGATTATTGGAATAGTGATTTCTTTAAGAAAGATACTGGGAAAAAATTTCTGCTGGCTTCAACTTTACTTGCTCTAGATGGTTGGTTAGTTTTTGTCAATCAGGGAATCGATAAAAATTTCTTTCTAGCCTTACTTCCTTTCTCACTTTTTCTGGTCAATGGTGTTTTAAGGACAAGGATTGGAAGGAAATGGAATCTATACCATCTTAAGGAATTAAGTGTACTCTATTTCTTTTTACATCCGATTTTTATAGAAAGTTCTTTCTATCTTCTAAGAGAGACAAATATTTCCAAATGGCATAAGGGTCAAATTGTATTTGTACTTACTATAGTTTTGATTCATTTGATTTCAGAAATTATTTTAAAATTTCGTAAGTCAGTATTTGCAAGACAGAAAAACGGAAATAAGACTGTCTGAATGAGATAAGGAATAAAAATTGTTGGAGGTCTTATCATGTTTGAACGTTTACAGCAGCAGTTAGCTTTTACTAATGAGCTGGAAAAGCTGAAAGCTACTCATCGCAACAACAGGACCTTGGATGCCTATCGTTTTGAGAATTCTGCAGAGCATAGTTGGCAGGGTGCGCTCATGGCACTAGTTTTTCGAGAGTATATTCCTGAAGAAGTTAATCTGGAAAAGGTCATGTCTATGTTATTGATTCATGATTTGGGAGAAATATATGCTGGCGATACCTTTGTCTTTGACGATGTGGGCAAGAGTGATTCTTACGATGGAGAGCTTAAGTCCTTGAAAATCAGTTTAGACAAGCTACCATCAGATCAGCAGGATTTCTTTTTAGGGCTTTGGCAGGAATTTGAAACTGGCATTAGCATGGAGGCTAAGTATGCACGAGTGCTGGATGCTCTGGTCCCTCTGCTCAATCACTTGGAAGTTGCTCAGCCCCATGATAATCCTCATGGCCTGACCAAAACGCAGGTCATCGCTAAGAAATCCTTTATCCAAGAAACCTCTGAAACTCTTTGGGAATTGGCTTTAGAAGTTATTGACCAAAGTGTTGCTAAGGGGCTTTACCTAGATGAGTGAGGCTGAGGACCTTGCTCGTAGATAGAAAGTTTGAGACTGGTTGAACCAGTCTTTTCATGTTATAATATTCAGACAAGATTGAACGGAGAAAGTGTTTCACTCATCATGATTAGCTCAAAATACGACTGGCAGTTTGCCACTAATTTTACAGACGAGAATTTTTTAAAAAAGGCTAAGAAAGCTGGATTAGAACCTGCCGCTACTAGTCTCCTTTACCAAAGGGGTGTGCAGACTGAAGAAGCTCTGCAGGAATTTTTGGAGCCTAGTTTAGACCAGCTTCACGACCCTTATGATCTGCATGATATGGATCGGGCAGTGGAGCGCATTCGCACAGCGATTGAGAATTATGAGCAGATTTTGATCTATGGCGATTATGATGCTGATGGGATGACCTCGGCATCAATTGTCAAGGAGGCCTTGGAGCAGCTGGGGGCTGAATGTCAGGTCTATCTGCCCAATCGTTTTACGGATGGCTATGGTCCTAATAGCAGTGTTTACAAGTATTTTATTGAAAATCAAGGCATCTCGCTCATTATTACAGTAGATAATGGAGTGGCGGGACTTGAAGCTATCGAGCTGGCCCAGTCTCTAGGCGTGGATGTCATCGTGACGGATCACCACTCCATGCCTGAGGAGCTGCCAAACGCCTATGCGATTGTCCATCCGGAACATAGCGGAGCAGATTATCCTTTCAAGCATTTGGCTGGTTGTGGGGTGGCTTTTAAGCTAGCAACAGTCTTGTTGGAAGAAGTCCAAGTCGAACTTTTGGACTTAGTGGCCATTGGGACCATCGCTGATATGGTCAGTCTGACGGGGGAAAATCGGATTCTGGTTAAATATGGCCTTTCTGTTCTCAAAAATACTCAGAGAGTAGGACTTCAGGAACTCTTCAAAATTGCAGGCATTCAGCCAGATGAGCTAGACGAAGAAACGGTTGGTTTCCAGCTTGCTCCCCGACTCAATGCCTTGGGAAGGCTGGATGATCCCAATCCAGCGGTTGAGCTTTTAACAGGATTTGACGATGAAGAAGCTCGTGACATTGCGCTCATGATCAACCAGAAAAATGACGAGCGTAAGGAAATTGTCCAGCAGATTTATGAAGAGGCGCAAACCATGCTGGACACTGGGAGACCAGTGCAGGTGCTAGCCAAGGAAGGTTGGAACCCTGGTGTGCTAGGAATTGTCGCTGGGCGCTTGCTGGAAGAGCTGCACCAGCCAGTCATAGTGCTGAATATTGAGGATGGCATCGCTAAAGGCAGCGCCCGCAGTATTGAAGCGGTCAATATTTTTGAGGCCTTGGACAGTCATCGTGATCTCTTTGTAGCCTTTGGCGGCCATGCTGGAGCAGCTGGTATGACCCTTGAAGCAGACAAGCTGGTGGAGCTTGCTGACATTTTGACAGCTTACATCTTAGACAATGATTTGGATTTGACTGGCAAAACAGTCCTGTATTTAGATGAGGAGTTGCATCTGCCAGAACTGACCCTTGATACACTCAAAAGCTTTGAAAAATTGGCGCCTTTTGGCATGGATAATAAGAAGCCACTTTTTTACCTCAAAGATTTTAAAGTTGACAATGTTCGGACTATGGGGGCTGGCAATAGCCATCTCAAGCTGAAGATTTCTCAGGAAGATGCTACTTTTGAAGTAATTGCTTTTGGCCAAGGAAGCCTGGCGACAGAGTTTGCCCAAACCAAGAATCTGGAGCTAGCTGTCAGCCTCTCTGTCAATAAATGGAATGGACAGACCAGTCTCCAGCTCATGCTGGTAGATGCTCGTGTAGATGGTGTTCAGCTTTTCAATATCCGCGGAAAAAATGCGACGCTACCTGACAAGGTTCCAGTTTTGCGTTTCACAGAGGAATTGCCGGATTTGGCAAATAGCAGAGCAGTTGTGGTTTATGACCTGCCTGATGATTTACAGGCCTTGAAGAAGATTCTTCAATCACAGGATTTTGAAGCGATTTACTTTAGGAATGAGATTGCCAAGCCTTACTATCTGACTGGTTACGGTAGCCGTGAGCAATTTGCCAAACTCTACAAGACCATCTATCAGTTCCCTGAGTTTGACGTTCGTTATAAGCTCAAGGACTTGTCAGCTTACCTGAAAATCGACCCGATTCTCTTGGTCAAAATGATTCAGATTTTTGAAGAGTTGGGCTTTGTCAGCATCAAAGAAGGCGTCATGAAGGTCAATAAGGAAGCTGAAAAGAAAGAAATTGACAGCAGTCACATTTACCAAGATCTCAAGCGCCTAGTCAAAGAACAAGAACTCATGGCACTAGGCACTGTGCAGGAGATTTATGATTATTTGATGGAGAAATAAAAGTTAACAAATAATATTTCAAGCACATTTAAATAAAAAAATGGTATAATAGAGAGTAAAAATTTTTTATATAGAAAGAACATTATGAATTTAAAAGACTATATTGCAACAATTGAGAATTATCCAAAAGAAGGTGTTACCTTCCGTGATATCAGCCCATTGATGGCAGACGGGAATGCATACAGCTATGCTGTTCGTGAGATTGTCCAATATGCTACAGATAAGAAGATTGATATGGTAGTTGGACCTGAAGCTCGTGGCTTTATCGTGGGCTGTCCAGTTGCTTTTGAGTTAGGAATCGGCTTTGCTCCAGTCCGCAAGCCTGGCAAACTTCCTCGCGAAGTTATCTCAGCTGACTATGAAAAAGAGTATGGTGTAGATACTTTGACCATGCATGCAGATGCTATCAAGCCAGGTCAGCGTGTATTGATTGTTGATGATTTATTGGCAACAGGTGGAACTGTTAAGGCAACTATTGAAATGATTGAGCGCCTTGGTGGTATCGTTGCAGGATGTGCATTCCTTATTGAATTGGATGAATTAAAAGGCCGTGAAGTTATTGGCGAATATGACTATAAAGTGTTGATGCATTATTAATACATAGTTTCAGGCTATACCTAGGTAAAGATAAAATATAATTGAAAACTATATCTCCTTTCAGTATAATAAATATATTAGAGAATAGGAGATATTTTCATGCCAATTAAGATCGATAAAAAACTACCAGCTGTTGAAATTTTAAGTTCTGAGAATATCTTTGTCATGGATGATGATAGGGCGGACCATCAGGATATCCGCCCTCTGAATATTCTGGTACTCAATCTCATGCCTCAGAAAATGGTGACGGAGACTCAGATACTTCGTCATTTGGCTAATACTCCACTACAGTTGACTATTGACTTTCTCTATATGAGCTCGCACCAATCTAAAACCACACGTGCAGAGCACATGGAGACTTTCTATAAGACTTTTGATGAGATTAAAAATCGCTATTTTGATGGCTTGATTATCACTGGGGCACCAGTAGAGCATCTTCCTTTTGAAGCGGTGGATTACTGGGAAGAGTTTCAGCAGGTGATTGAATGGTCCAAGAGCCATGTTTTTTCGACTCTGCATATTTGCTGGGGAGCTCAGGCTGGACTTTACGCCCGCTATGGCGTTGACAAGTACCAGATGTCGCGCAAATTATCAGGTGTCTATAGCCAGTCTGCTGACAGCAACAATCTGCTTTTCCGGGGCTTTGACGATGAGTTTTATGCGCCTCATTCCCGCCATACTGAAGTTCTGAAGGAAGATATTGTCAATCTGACCAATCTGGAAATTCTCTCATATGGAGAAGATACGGGTCTCTCTGTGTTGGCTAGCCGAGACTTGCGAGAGGTGTATAGTTTTGGTCACATGGAATACGATCGTGATACTCTATCCAGAGAGTATTTCCGAGACTTGAAGGCAGGGAAGAATCCACACATTCCAGAGAATTATTTTAAAAACGATGATGTCCATGAGACACCAGCCTTGCGTTGGAGTTCAGCCGCGGCTTTATTTTTCAATAATTGGATTAACTATGCAGTGTATCAAGAAACGCCATTTGATTGGGAGAATCCAGAAAATGACGCTTCCTATTTTGCTTATTTATAAGAGGGACTATGACTTATTTATCAGCCTTTCAACAAGGCAATTTAGTATTACCAAGTGCCTTGTACTTTCATTTTCAAGAGATCTTCTCGTCTAGTGAAGATTTCCTTGTTTGGCAATTCTTTTATTTGCAGAATACGACAGCATTGGAAGAGATAGAGCCGAGCCAGATTGCTGAGAGCATTGGCAAAACGGTTTCTGAGGTCAATCGCATTATGTCTCATTTGACCGAACAAGGCCTATTGCAGTATAAAACCATTGAATTAAATGGAGAGATTGAAGCGATTTTTGATGCCTCTCCAGCCTTGGAAAAGTTAGATGAACTTCTGGGAGCTAATCTTAGTCAACAGCCAACTGCAAAAGCATCTCAAAATGTTTTAAAAGATTTAGTCGAAACTTTTCAACAGGAATTAGGCCGTCTTTTGACTCCTTTTGAGATTGAGGATTTGACTAAAACTATTCAGGAAGATAAAACAAATCCTGACTTAGTAAAAGCTGCTCTTCGAGAAGCAGTTTTCAATGGGAAGGCTAACTGGAAGTATATCCAAGCAATTTTACGAAATTGGAGACGAGAAGGTATTACGACTTTAGCACAAGTTGAAGCCAAAAGAGAGGAACGTGAAGCATTTAATCCACAGAATGTTACGGTTTCAGATGATTTCCTTAAAGCAATGGATTTGTGGAAGGACTGACTTTATTAGATATACAGCGGCCTGTTAGATATGACAGGCCCTTGGTTTTATAAAAAAGGAGAAAAGTATGACGTATCAATTGCCAAAAGTCTGGTCTGCTGCGGACAGCGACCAAGGAAAATTTTCAGGTATTAATCAGCCTACTGCAGGTGCACGTTTTGAACAGAAGCTTCCTGTCGGTAAAGAGCCTTTTCAGCTTTATTCACTTGGGACTCCAAATGGGGTCAAGGTGACGATTATGCTAGAGGAACTGCTGGCAGCAGGGGTGGTAGAGGCAAACTATGATCTCTATAAGATTAGTATTGTGGATGGAGATCAGTTCGGATCAGACTTTGTGAAAATCAATCCCAACTCCAAGATTCCGGCCTTGTTGGATCAGTCTGCTGATAAGCCGATTCCTGTCTTTGAGTCTGCGAATATCCTGCTCTATCTGGCAGAGAAGTTTGGAAAGCTGATTCCGTCAGATGTGACTGGTCGGACTGAGGTGCTCAACTGGCTCTTCTGGCAGACAGGAGCTGCGCCCTTCTTGGGGGGCGGATTTGGTCATTTCTTTAACTATGCTCCCGAAAAGATAGAATATCCTATCAATCGCTTTACCATGGAAGCCAAGCGACAGCTGGATCTGTTGGATAAAGAATTGGCCAAGAAAGCTTATATTGCAGGGGATGACTACAGTATTGCTGATATTGCTATCTGGTCTTGGTATGGGCAGTTGGTGCAGGATAAGCTCTATCCAGGCGCTGCTGAGTTCTTGGATGCCACCTCCTACAAACACTTATCTGCTTGGGCGGAGAAGATTGCAGCTCGTCCAGCAGTTCAGCGTGGTTTAGCTGCTGAGTATCAAGAAATCAAATAATTTGTAAGGGATAGAAAATCTCTTCATAAAGCAGTGAGACAAAGTCAGCTTATTAACAAGCTGATTTTTTCATTGCTTTTTTTATACCCTTAAAAATGATATACTAAATAAAAGAATGTTTAGAAAAGAGTGTGCAATGCAAAAAAAGATGATTTCCCAACGCTTGGAGCGAGTAGCTGCTTTTGTGCCAGATAAGGCTAAGCTTCTGGATGTGGGGAGCGATCATGCCTATCTGCCTATTTACCTGATTCAGGAAGGACGGATAGAAAAGGCTCTGGCTGGAGAAGTGGTAGAGGGGCCTTTTCAGTCTGCCCAGAAAAATGTGGCAGAGCACGGACTGACGAAGCAGATTGAAGTTCGCTTGGCCAATGGTCTGGCGGCTTTTGAAGCGGAAGATCAGATTGACACCATCGTTATAGCTGGTATGGGTGGTCGCTTGATTTCGGAGATTTTGGAAAATGGCAGAGCTAAACTGGGATCTATTTCCCGCTTGATTTTGCAGCCCAATAACCGAGAGGATGAGCTCCGCAGCTGGCTTGTATCTAACGGCTTTCGCTTGCTGGCCGAGGATGTCTTAGAAGAAGCGGGTAAGTTTTATGAAATCCTAGTGGCAGAAGCAGGCCAGCAAACCTTGACAGAGCGAGAAAAGCGCTTCGGGCCTTACCTACTAGAGCAACAGTCACCTGCTTTTCAGCTAAGATGGCAGAAAGAACTGAAGAAACTAGAAGGAGCTCTAGCCCATATACCAGAAAAAAATGAGCTAGAACGCTCTGCTATGTCCCAAAAAATCGAAAGTATCAAGGAGGTACTCCATGCTAGCAAGTGAAATCATCGCCCGTTATGAAGTATACTGCCCGCAGGAATTGTCCATGGAGGGTGACATTTCAGGACTGCAAATCGGGTCTTTGGACAAAGAAGTGGACAAGGTTTTAGTGGCGCTGGATATTCGCGAGCAGACAGTGGCGGAGGCTATCGAAGCTGGTGCTGGACTAATTATTGTTAAGCATGCGCCTATCTTTCGCCCGCTTAAGGACCTAGTGGCGGATAAGGCGCAAAATCAGATGATTCTAGACCTCATCAAGCATGATATTGCTGTCTATGTCAGTCATACCAATATTGATGTTGTGGAGGACGGACTCAACGATTGGTTCTGCCAGCTTCTTGAGATTGAGGAGACAAGTTTTCTCAGTCAAACGAGTCAAGATCACGGAATTGGCCGGGTGGGTATGATTGCTCCTCAGACCTTTGGGGACTTTGCGGCTAAGGTCAAGGCAAGTTTTGGACTAGATAGTTTGCGTCTGGTCACTTATGAAGAAGCAGACCTCGAACGTGTCATTGAGCGTGTAGCTATTTGCGGTGGTAGTGGTCAGTCCTTTTATCCTGAGGCTATCGCCAAGGGAGCACAAGTCTACATTACAGGTGATATATACTATCATGCAGCTCAGGAAATGCTGACAGAAGGGCTTTTGGCGCTGGATCCTGGACACCATATCGAGGTTCTTTTTACGGAAAAAATAAAAGAAAAGCTTGATACTTGGAAGGCTGAAGAGGGATGGGGGCTTGAGATTTTGGCTAGTCAGGCTTCGACCAATCCTTTCCGACATATTTGAGAGGAAGCGACATGGAAAAAATAGCAGTGATTGGAGCGGGGATCGTCGGATCAACAGCGGCTTACTATCTGTCCAAATCCCCAGATGTGGAAGTGACTGTCTTTGATGACGGCAAGGGGCAGGCAACCAAGGCAGCCGCTGGCATTATCAGTCCTTGGTTTTCTAAGCGTCGCAACAAAGCTTGGTACAGGATTGCGCGTCTAGGCGCTGATTTTTATCAGGACTTGATTGCGGATCTGAAAGTGGCAGGTATTCAGACAGACTTTTACCAACAGACAGGTGTTTATCTGCTGAAAAAGGACGAGAGCAAGCTGCAGGAGCTTTATGATTTAGCTTTTAATCGTCGGGAAGAGTCGCTCTTAATAGGAGAGTTGAGTCTTCTCAGTCGTCAGGAGGCCCAGGAGAAATTTCCAGACTTGCAAGGCTTTGAGCGGCTTCTCTATGCTTCCGGAGGTGCCCGTGTGGAGGGAGCACTCTTGACGGAGACGCTTCTGAAAGCCAGCAAGGCAGAGCTAGTTGAGAAAAAGGTAAGCTTGACAGTAGAAAGAGAGCAACTTCTGGTCGATGGTCGGAGCTTTGACTGTGTCATCTTAGCTGTAGGGGCTTGGCTGGGAGAAATCTTGCAGCCACTGGGCTATAAAACAGATGTTCGACCGCAAAAGGGACAGCTACGTGATTTTAAACTGGCTGAGCAGACGGATGACTACCCTGTGGTTATGCCTGAGGGCGAGCTGGATATCATTCCCTTTCTGGCAGGCAAGGTCAGCGTCGGTGCTAGCCATGAAAATGATCAGGGCTTTGATTTAACGGTAGATAAGACGGTACTGGATCAGTTGCAGCAAGAAGCGGAAACTTATTTGCCAAGGTTGTCTAAAGCAGAGATTCTAGGTGAACGCGTGGGAACACGGGCCTATACCAGTGACTTTGCTCCTTTCTTTGGAGCTGTTCCAAACTTGTCGCATGTTTACGCTGCCAGCGGATTGGGCTCTTCTGGTCTGACAACTGGTCCGCTTATCGGACGCCAATTAGCCCAGATGGCTTTAGAAGAAGCGGGGCTGCTGAATCCAGCTGACTATCCTATTGAGCGGTATGTGAAGAAGGTTTGATATGAAAGAAACTATTTTGAATTGGGTCAATATTTGTGTGAAAAAAGATGATGAAATTTTACTGCTTAATCGCCAGCATGATAACTTTAAAGGGTGGATACAACCAGGCGGGAAGGTGGAGTTTCCAGAATCTTTTTTTGAAGCTGCAAGGCGCGAATTAAAAGAAGAAACAGGGTTGACTGCTCTAAACTTGGAATTGAAGGGTATTTCAGGCTTCACTAATTCGAGAAAAAAAGAACGGTATGTGTATTACGATTTTCTTTGTACTGCCTTTGAGGGGCAAGTTAGGGGAAACGATCATGAAGGGGAGCCCAAATGGTGGAAGATTTCGGAACTTGACCAAATAGATATGCAGGACGACATACGTGAACGTTTGCCTCTCTACTGGCGGAAAGGCTCTTTCGAGCGGATTCATTACTGGAATGAGGAAAAGCACTGTATAGGGGAAACTAAGACGATTTTGTATGATTGATTTTAGAGAATAAGGGGAAATTATGGACTGGTTACGATCGCAACATGTGGTCATGCAGGCATTCTTGGCTGGGCTTTTTACATGGGGATGTACCATTGTAGGCTCGGCTGTTGTATTTTTCTTTAAAAAGGTCAGCCGTAAGCTGCTAGATATTATGATGGGCTTTGCGGCAGGCGTCATGATTGCGGCTTCATTTTGGTCGCTTTTAGCACCGTCGATTGAGTATGCGCAAAGCTCTTATGGTAAGCTCTCTTGGTTACCAGCTGCAATAGGTTTTTTAGCAGGTGGTTTTTTCTGCGGTTGATTGATGCAGTAGTGCCTCACTTGCATCTGAGCAAAGATATCTCAGAGGCAGAAAGTGTTCCAGAACATAGCCAGAAGAAGCTGTCCAAAACTGCTCTGCTTTTCTTAGCCATTACCATTCACAATTTTCCAGAAGGTTTGGCAGTCGGAGTAGCCTTTGGTGCTTTGGCCACCAATCCTAGCCTGGAAGCCTTTGTCGGCGCGATTGGCCTAGCTTTGGGAATTGGCCTGCAAAACGTCCCAGAAGGAGCGGCTCTGTCCATTCCAATTCGGACGGACGGCAAGTCTCGCCTTAAAGCTTTTTACTGGGGCTCCATGTCCGCTATTGTAGAGCCAATCGGGGCTGTTCTGGGTGCTGTAGCTGTGATGGCCATGACGGCTATTCTACCCTATGCCCTTTCCTTTGCGGCAGGAGCTATGATTTTCGTGGTGGTAGAGGAGCTGATACCGGATTCGCAGACCAATGGCAATACAGATGTGGCGACTTTAGGTCTCATGGTGGGCTTTGTTCTTATGATGATTTTAGATGTTGCTTTAGGATAAAGGATTTTAGAGTTTCTGAGTTGTTAGATTCAGAGACTTTTTGATTGGAAACAGTTAATATCTTAAAAAGTGACATTCGCTTGTAAAAATGGTAGAATAAAAGCAATATATAACAGAGAGGAAACACATATGAAAGGTATTATTCTTGCAGGTGGATCTGGGACTCGCTTATACCCATTGACACGTGCGGCATCTAAACAACTTATGCCAATTTACGATAAGCCAATGATCTATTATCCATTATCTACACTGATGTTGGCTGGAATTAAAGATATCTTGATTATCTCAACTCCAACTGATCTTCCTCGATTTGAGGATCTATTAGGTGATGGCTCTGAATTTGGTATTAAGCTCTCTTATGCAGAGCAGCCTAGTCCAGATGGATTGGCGCAAGCCTTTATCATTGGGGCCGATTTCATCGGAGATGACCGTGTGGCGCTGATTCTTGGGGATAATATTTACCATGGACCTGGTTTAAGTAAGATGCTTCAGAAAGCAGCTGCTAAAGAAAAAGGGGCTACTGTTTTTGGCTACCATGTTAAGGATCCAGAACGCTTTGGTGTAGTAGAATTTGATGAAAATATGAATGCTATCTCCATCGAAGAAAAACCAGAACAGCCGCGCTCTAACTATGCAGTGACTGGACTCTATTTCTACGATAATGATGTCGTAGAAATTGCCAAGAACATCAAGCCAAGTCCTCGAGGAGAATTGGAAATCACAGATGTCAATAAGGCATACTTGGATCGTGGTGATTTGTCTGTTGAGCTTATGGGACGTGGTTTTGCTTGGTTGGATACAGGAACTCACGAAAGTCTTTTAGAGGCCGCTCAATATATCGAAACAGTTCAGCGGATGCAGAACGTTCAGGTGGCAAATCTGGAAGAAATTGCCTATCGTATGGGCTATATCACTAAAGAGCAAGTGCACGAATTGGCGCAGCCATTGAAAAAGAATGAATACGGCCACTATCTCTTGCGCTTGATTGGAGAAGAATAAGAAGATGACGGAACAATTTTTTGATAAGGAATTAGCAGCGCGTGAGGTTCCTGGAATCCCTGGAATGCTGGAGTTTGATATCCCTGTTCGCGGGGACAACCGAGGCTGGTTTAAGGAGAATTTCCAGAAGGAAAAAATGCTGCCACTAGGCTTTCCTGAAAGCTTTTTTGCAGAAGGAAAACTGCAAAATAATGTCAGCTTTTCTCGTAAAAATGTCCTGCGGGGTCTTCATGCTGAACCATGGGATAAGTACATCTCTGTTGCAGATGACGGTAAGGTGCTAGGTTCTTGGGTCGACCTGCGTGAAGGTGAGACTTTTGGACATACCTATCAGACAGTGATCGATGCCAGTAAGGGTATTTTTGTGCCACGTGGCGTAGCCAACGGCTTCCAAGTACTTTCTGACACTGTTTCTTATAGCTATCTGGTAAACGATTATTGGGCTTTGGAGCTCAAACCGAAGTATGCCTTTGTCAACTATGCAGACCCAGCTCTAGGCATCCAGTGGGAAAACCTAGAAGCTGCAGAAGTCTCTGAAGCGGACAAGAACCATCCATTACTTAAGGATGTAAAACCACTAAGAAAAGAAGATTTGTAAAAAGAATTCTTTTCTGATCCATTAATTGATACTAAAATATACGATTTAGCTCAGCTTCTATCTGAGCGAAGCGAGTGGAAGAATTGATTGCCTAAGTGATATAAAGTATATAATAGAATGTCTATCTTGTTACATAAAAGGTAATCATAAAAATATTAAGGAATAAAAATGACTGAATACAAAAAAATTATCGTGACTGGTGGAGCTGGATTTATCGGCTCTAACTTTGTCCACTATGTTTACAATAACTTTCCAGATGTCCATGTGACAGTGCTGGACAAGCTGACCTACGCGGGTAATCGTGCCAATATTGAAGAAATTTTAGGCGACCGAGTTGAGTTGGTTGTTGGAGATATTGCTGATGCAGCCTTGGTAGATAAGCTGGCAGCTGAAGCTGATGCTATCGTTCACTATGCAGCTGAAAGCCACAATGACAACTCGCTTAATGATCCGAGTCCATTTATCCACACCAACTTCATCGGAACTTACACACTTTTGGAAGCAGCTCGTAAGTACGACATTCGTTTCCACCATGTATCTACTGACGAAGTCTATGGTGACCTGCCTCTGCGTGAAGATCTGCCAGGTCACGGAGAAGGTCCTGGTGAGAAATTTACGGCTGAAACCAAGTACAATCCAAGCTCGCCTTACTCATCAACCAAGGCAGCTTCAGACTTGATCGTCAAAGCTTGGGTGCGCTCATTTGGTGTCAAAGCGACTATTTCGAACTGTTCAAACAACTATGGTCCTTACCAGCACATCGAGAAATTTATTCCGCGCCAGATTACCAATATCTTGAGCGGTATCAAGCCAAAACTCTACGGTGAAGGTAAAAACGTTCGTGACTGGATTCATACTAATGACCATTCATCAGGCGTTTGGACGATTCTGACCAAGGGACAAATCGGTGAAACTTACTTGATTGGTGCTGACGGTGAGAAGAATAACAAGGAAGTACTGGAGCTCATTCTTAAGGAAATGGGGCAGCCAGCTGATGCTTATGACCATGTGACAGACCGTGCCGGCCACGACCTCCGCTATGCCATTGATGCTAGCAAGCTCCGTAATGAGCTGGGATGGAAACCAGAGTTTACTAACTTTGAAGCAGGTCTCAAAGAGACAATCAAGTGGTACACAGACAACCAAGACTGGTGGAAATCTGAAAAAGAAGCAGTAGAAGCTAATTATGCTAAAACACAACAGGTCATTAAATAATTTTAAACAATTTAATGATTCTTAAAGGAGCAGTTATATCATGAAACATAAAATTTTAGTAACAGGTGGGGCAGGTTATATTGGTACTCACACAGTAGTCGAACTTATAAAAGCTGGACATGAGCTAGTTGTTGTGGATAATTTTAGTAACAGCAGCAAAAAGAGTCTAGAGGCTGTCGAAAAAATCGTTGGACAGTCTATTACTTTGTATGAAGCGGACATTTGTGATAAAGAAGCTTTATTAAAAGTCTTTAAGGACTTTAAACCTACTGGAGTGATTCATTTTGCTGGTTTAAAAGCAGTAGGAGAATCTAGCCAAATTCCTCTAACCTATTACGAAAATAATGTTGCAGGTACCTTAACTCTTTTGAGAGTGATGGAAGAAGTTAATTGTAAAAATATTATTTTTAGTTCATCTGCAACAGTTTATGGAGATCCACTTACTGTTCCAATTTTGGAAGACTTCCCTGTTTCTGCTACTAATCCATATGGACGTACGAAATTAATGGCTGAAGAGATTATGACGGACATATACAAAGCAGATTCTACTTGGAATATTGTATTGCTTCGTTATTTCAACCCAATTGGTGCTCATGAAAGTGGTGATTTGGGAGAAAACCCAAATGGAATTCCTAATAATTTACTTCCATACGTAACTCAAGTTGCTGTTGGAAGACTAGAACAAGTACAGGTATTTGGAAATGATTATCCAACTGTAGACGGTACTGGTGTTCGAGATTATATTCACGTGGTTGATCTAGCTAAAGGTCATGTTGCTGCTTTGAAAAAATTTGATGGCAAGCAAGGTTTGAATATATATAACTTAGGGACTGGTAAAGGCTATTCGGTTTTAGAAATTATCCATAGTATGGAAAAAGCTGTTGGCAAACTAATTCCTTATAAGATTGTTGAACGCAGACCTGGTGATATTGCAACTTCATATGCTAATCCAGCTAAAGCCAAAGCAGAACTTGGTTGGGAAGCTCAATTTGATATCTCGAGGATGTGCCAAGATGCTTGGCGTTGGCAGAGCAAACATCCCAATGGATTTGACGAATAGTTATTATTGGAATTTAGAAATTTTAGATAAGCCTAGCACAAATATGTGTTAGGCTTTTTGTAATAGTTGAATATTTTAGAGCTTTCTTAATATAATAAAGATGATCTTTTTCACGGATATTATGGTGAATTAATTTTGACT
>OKDT01000169.1_pt1 | contig 17196 bp, 14 predicted proteins | sample 1610451 | NCBI WGS metagenome assembly OKDT01 (sample SAMN04436652, study PRJEB24849) | human gut metagenome | biome: human gut; feature: NICU; material: stool | host: Homo sapiens | place: USA: Saint Louis, MO | collected 2012-10-21 | reverse complement strand
CTGTCAGGTCCAATGGTCATCGACAAACTTATGGAAGGAGTAACACTATGGCTTAGATATCGGCTACGGTTATCCAGCGCAGCGGCACGCCTGGCGTGCGGGTATGCGGGCGGATAAAGAGCTGCTCGAACGCGGTGCGCTGGGCGGGTGTCTGAACCCTGAACCGCTCGCTGACGTCTGCGCCGTCCTCGTCGTAATAGGTAATTTTTAGCCACTCGCCTTTTTCATCCGCGCCGGGCAGTAAGGCCATGCCGGAACAGCGCAGCACCAGCGCATCTTTCAGCTTCAGCGCCGCTTTCAGCATGTCGTCCGGGTCGACCAGCACCGTGTCGCACTCCCGACAGCGGCGGGCGGCAATGTCGTTCTCGGCGTTGCACTGGGGGCAGTTTTTAAAGCGGAAACGGAAGTCACACTGTTCGCGATGGCCTTCATCGTCTTCAAACCAGCCCTGACAGCGGCGGCCAAAATGTTCGATCAGCGTGCCGTCGGCGGTGGTTTTGCCCCAGAAGGTGTTGGCAAACCCGCAGGCCGGGCAAAACACCTGTACCGGCACGTTGTCGCTTTTGCCTTTTGGCGTGCCCACCTCCGGCGAGTAGAGATCGTGCGGGTTACCGGCGTAATCAAGGATCAGGCAGTCGGTTTTACCCGGTGCCAGGCGCAGTCCGCGCCCGACAATTTGCTGATACAAGCTGACGGATTCGGTCGGTCGCAGAATCGCAATCAGGTCGACGTGCGGGGCGTCAAACCCGGTGGTTAATACCGACACGTTCACCAGGTAGCGGAACTGCTGCGCTTTAAACGCCTCGATTAACCGGTCGCGCTCCGGCCCGGGCGTTTCGCCGGTGATCAGCGCCGCGTCGTCGGCGGGCAGCAGCCCGGTGATTTCGCGCGCGTGTTCGACGGTAGCAGCAAAAATCATCACCCCTTTGCGCGTTTGCGCGAACTCTTCAATCTGGCTGATGATATGCGGCGTGATCCGCTTCTGTTTTTTCAGCTCATGGTTAAGATCCGCCTCGCTGAACAACCCGTTGCTCTGCGCCTGTAAGCGGCTGAAATCGTACTGCACGACCGGCATATCCAGCCGCTCCGGCGGCGTCAGGTAGCCGTGCTTGATCATGTAGCGCAGCGGAAGCTCATAGATACAGTCGCGGAACAGGGCCTTTTCATCGCCACGCACCATGCCGTGATAATGGAACTGATAAATCCAGCCCTTGCCCAGACGAAACGGCGTGGCGGTAAGGCCAAGCAGCCGTAAGTGAGGATTCACCTCTTTCAGGTGAGTGAGGATTTGCTGATACTGGCTGTCGTCTTCATCGCTGATGCGATGACACTCATCGACAATCAGCAGGGAAAATTCGCTGTGAAACCGTTCCAGGTTGCGCGCAACGGATTGTACGCTGCCAAACACCACTTTTCCGTGGCTCTCTTTGCGCTTCAGCCCGGCGGCAAAAATATCGGCCTCCAGGCCGAGTGCGCAATATTTGGCGTGGTTTTGCGCCACCAGCTCTTTGACGTGCGCCAGCACCAGCACACGCCCGCGCGCCAGACGCGCCAGTTCGGCAATCACCAGGCTTTTACCGGCTCCGGTCGGGAGCACGATGGCGGCAGGTTCCCGGTGCTTGCGAAACCAGGCGAGGGTGGCATCAACGGCTTCCTGCTGATAGGGGCGTAATGTGAACGTCATGGCTTCTCTATTCAGTTAACTCGCATATAGTATGCCACGAAACTTTTTCCCTTGAGTGGCGCAACCAGACCATTATACTGAACTGTTTCTGACTGCTTCTTTTTCGGACGCGTAGTCCGACTTCCAGCACCATTAAGGCTAAAAAGATTTCATGCGACTTGATAAGTTTATCGCTCAGCAACTCGGCGTAAGCCGCGCTATTGCCGGGCGTGAAATTCGCGCCAGCCGCGTAACCGTGGACGGCGACATTGTGAAAGACAGCGCTTTTAAACTCCAGCCTGACCACCAGGTGGAGTATGACGGCAACCCGCTGACCCAGCAGAATGGCCCGCGCTACTTCATGCTCAACAAACCGGAAGGTTACGTCTGTTCAACGGACGATCCGGATCACCCGACGGTGCTCTATTTCCTTGATGAACCTGTGGCGCACAAGCTGCATGCGGCAGGGCGACTGGATATTGATACCACCGGCCTGGTGCTGATGACCGATGATGGCCAGTGGTCGCACCGCATCACCTCCCCGCGCCATCACTGCGAGAAAACCTATCGGGTGACGCTTGAGTCTCCAGTCTCGGATGACACGGCAGAGCAATTCGCGAAAGGCGTTCAACTGCATAATGAGAAAGATCTGACCAAACCGGCGGTGCTGGAAATCCTCACCCCAACGGATGTCCGTCTGACCATCAGTGAAGGCCGCTACCACCAGGTGAAACGAATGTTTGCCGCCGTAGGCAACCACGTTGTGGGGCTGCATCGTGAACGTATCGGCGCGATTGAACTCGATCCAGACCTGGCGCCAGGGGAATATCGTCCGCTGACGGAAGAAGAGATTGCCAGCGTCGGGCTGCCTTCACGTTAAATTCAGGAGAACCCTGTGACCACCAGGCCACACTCGTCGTTTAAAATTGTGTTTATCCTTGGCCTGTTGGCCATGCTGATGCCGCTGTCTATCGATATGTATCTGCCCGCGCTGCCGGTAATTTCCGCGCAGTTTGGCGTACCGGCAGGCAGCGCACAGATGACGCTCAGCACCTACATTCTTGGTTTTGCCCTCGGTCAGCTTTTTTATGGCCCAATGGCCGACAGCCTGGGGCGTAAACCGGTCATTCTGGGCGGCACACTGATATTTGCCGCGGCGGCGGTGGCCTGCGCGCTGGCGCAGAGTATCGATCAGCTGATCGTGATGCGTTTCTTCCATGGCCTGGCGGCGGCTGCGGCAAGCGTGGTGATTAACGCGCTGATGCGCGACGTCTACCCGAAGGAAGAGTTCTCACGCATGATGTCGTTCGTCATGCTGGTCACGACAATTGCGCCGCTGGTCGCCCCCATGGTGGGCGGGGCGGTCCTGGTGTGGTTCAGCTGGCATGCGATTTTCTGGATCCTGGCGATTGCCGCACTGCTGGCCTCGGTGATGATTTTCGTCTTTATCGATGAAACGCTGCCCGTTGAGCGCCGTCAGAAGTTCCATGTTCGCACCACGCTTGGCAACTTTGCCTCGCTGTTTCGCCATAAGCGTGTACTGAGCTATATGCTCGCCAGCGGCTTCAGCTTTGCCGGAATGTTTTCGTTCCTGAGCGCGGGACCGTTTGTGTACATCGAACTGAACCATGTGTCACCTCAGCACTTTGGTTACTACTTCGCGCTGAATATTGTGTTCCTGTTTGTGATGACCATTATTAACAGCCGCTTTGTCCGGCGGGTTGGGGCGCTAAATATGTTCCGCGCCGGGCTGTGGATCCAGTTCGTGATGGCGATCTGGCTGGTATTGAGCGCGTTGCTGGGCGTCGGTTTCTGGGCGCTGGTGGTGGGCGTGGCGGCGTTTGTCGGATGCGTGTCGATGGTCTCGTCCAACGCGATGGCGGTGATCCTTGACGAATTCCCGCATATGGCGGGCACCGCCTCGTCGCTGGCAGGAACGTTCCGTTTCGGGATTGGCGCGATTGTCGGGGCGCTGCTCTCAATGGCGACGTTCAATACCGCCTGGCCGATGCTGTGGGCGATCGCCCTTTGCGCGACCTGCTCAATCCTCTTCTATCTTTACGCCAACCGACCGCGAAAGACGGCGCAAAAGTGAACACTTAAGGCCCGGGACGGGCCTTTTTGTTGACCCATATCAACCAACCCTCCGTTCGTTTACCCTGTGTTTGTTTCTTTTATGTAAAATCTATTTATGTAAAAAGTCACATCATTGTATTTAAAAAGGTTGAGTTAGATCGCAGAAACGGGTACATATAGCGCCGACGCGAGCCTGCAACGCCTATAAAATCCGCTAAACAATGCAGGTTGGCGATGATGTGTTACTATAAATGTAAATAAATTGTGAAGTAAATTTGCTTCCGGGGATCTGAACGTGAATACATTACAACTCTCCATTGTCCATCGCTTGCCCCAGAGCTATCGCTGGTCGACGGGTTTTGCAGGTTCGAAAGTTGAACCGATTCCGCAAAGCGTTGCCGGGGAGGATAATTGTCTGGTGGCACTTAAGCTGCTCAGTCCGAGCGATGAAAATGCGTGGCCGGTTATGGAGCGTCTCAGCCAGGCGCTGACGGACATCGAAGTGGACAGCTCTGTACTGGAATGCGAAGGTGAGCCGTGTCTGTTTGTTAACAGCCAGGATGAGTTTGCCGCCACCTGTCGTCTGAAAAACTTCGGCGTGGCGATTGCCGAGCCGTTCTCCGGTCAGTATCCTTTCTGAGTGCTAGTCAGCGGATAATAGCTGGCGTGTGTAATCCTGCGTCGGCGCGGTGAATACGCGCTGGCACTCTCCCTGCTCAACGACCTCTCCCTGCCGCAAGACCACCACCTGATGGCAAAGCGCACGCACCACCTGTAAATCGTGGCTGATAAAGATGTAGGCCAGCCGATGCTTCTCCTGTAACCCCTTCAGCAACGCCAGAATTTGCGCCTGCACGGTGCGATCCAGCGAGGACGTTGGCTCGTCCAGCACGATCAGCTCCGGTTTCAGGATCAGCGCGCGGGCAATCGCTATACGCTGGCGCTGTCCGCCGGAAAACTCAGCCGGATACCGGTGTCGGGTCTCAGGATCTAATCCCACCTCCGCCATCACCCGCTTCACCTCGGTTTCACGCTGTTGCGCCGTCATGGTTGGCTGGTGGACGCGCAAGCCCTCTTCAATAATCTGCAATACGCTCAGACGCGGGTTAAGCGAAGAGTTCGGATCCTGAAAAACCACCTGCATCCGCGGGCGCACGGGAAGCATCATCCGGCGATTCAGGTTTTGCAGCGGCATGCCGTCAAAGACAATGCTTCCCTGGGAGGCGATCAGGCGCAGCAGCGCCAGGCCGGTGGTGCTTTTGCCCGAGCCGGATTCGCCCACAAGCCCAAGCGATTCGCCCGGACGCAGAGAGAAGCGCATGTCTTTCAGTACATGATTGTGATCGACCACGCGACGCAAAATGCCTTTGCGGATCGGAAATGATACCGACAGTCCCTCAACCCTCAGCAACGGCGCGCTGTCAGCGTTAAGCGGAACCGGGTCGCCAGAGGGTTCGCTGTCGAGCAGGCGCTGTGTGTACGGGTGCTGAGGCGCGCTCAGCAGGGAGGAAGCTCTGTTCTGTTCCACACAGCGGCCGTTTTGCATCACGGCCACCGTGTCAGCAAGCTTTCTCACGATGCTCAGGTTGTGCGTAATAAACAGCAGGCTCATGTTCAGCTCGTCACGCAGTTCGCGCAGCAGTTGCAGAATTTGCGCCTGCACCGTGACGTCCAGCGCGGTGGTGGGTTCATCGGCAATCAGCAGTTCGGGGCGCGTCAGCAGGGCCATCGCGATCATCACGCGCTGGCGCTCGCCGCCGGAGAGCTGATGCGGATAATCGTTCAGCCGTTTCGCCGCATTACGAATGCCGGTGCGTTCAAGGCAGTCGAGAATTTCACCCCGTGCCGCCTCTTTACGCATTCCCCGATGAAGTGACAGCACCTCATAGAGCTGTTTTTCCAGCGTGTGCAGGGGGTTGAGCGACACCATCGGCTCCTGGAAAATCATGGCGATTTTATTGCCACGAATGCCGCGCAGGGTTGGCTCGTCAGCGTTCAGCAGCGATTGTCCATGGAACAGAATATCCCCCAGCACTGAAAGCGCCGAGACGCTCTTACCGGAGCCGGATTCCCCGACCAGCGCCAGCGTCTCGCCGCGTGCGATCTGCAACGATAAATCCGACACCACCGTGCGTGATTCGCCCTGCGTTGAAAACGCAATCGACAGATTTTCAATACTCAGAAGAGGCCTGGTCATGTCATACCGCCTTGTTGGGATCGAAGGCATCGCGCACGGCTTCGCCAATAAAAATCAGCAGGGAAAGCAGCACCGCCACGGAGAGGAAAGCGGCGATACCCAGCCAGGGGGCCTGAAGGTTATTTTTACCCTGCAACAGCAGTTCGCCGAGGGACGGTGAACCCAACGGTAAGCCGAAGCCGAGAAAATCGAGCGAGGTCAGGGTCGTGATGGAGCTGCACAAAATAAACGGCAGGAAGGTGAGGGTCGCCACCACCGCATTGGGTAGCATGTGGCGGAAGATGATTGCGCGATCGCTCACGCCTAACGCTTGCGCGGCGCGAATATAGTCGTAATTTCGCGTACGCAGAAACTCCGCGCGCACTACGCCGACCAGCGCCATCCAGCCGAAAAGAACGGTGATCCCGAGCAGCCACCAGAAGCCAGGCTGTACCACGCTGGACAGCAGGATAATCAGAAACAGCGTCGGCATGCCGGACCAGACTTCGATCACGCGCTGTCCCCATAAATCTATTTTACCGCCGTAATAGCCCTGCACGGCGCCCGCCACAACGCCCATCACGCTGCTAAAGAGCGTCAGCATTAGCCCAAACAGGAGCGAGATGCGGGTGCCATAGAGGATGCGCGCCAGCACATCGCCGCCGTTAGCGTCCGTGCCCAGCCAGTTTTGCGCGGAAGGCGGCGAAGGGAAGGGGGTGGACGTGGCGAAGTTAATGCTGTTCGCACCAAAACGAATCGGTGCCCAGATAGCCCAGCCGTGCTGCGCTATTTGTTCACGTAACCAGGGGTCCTGATACTCGGCTGGCGTCGCAAACGGGCCGCCAAAATCGCTTTCGCTGTAGGTGGTCAGCACCGGCACATACCAGCGGTCTTTGAAATGCACCAGCAGGGGTTTATCGTTGGCAATCAGTTCCGAACACATACTTAAGGCGAACAGGACGGCGAAGATCCACAGCGACCAGTAGCCGCGACGGTTGTGGCGAAAGCGCGCCCAGCGGGCCTGGTTGACGGGGCTTAAACGCGACATCAGCGGCCCTCAAAATCGATACGGGGATCGACCAGCGTATAGCTGATATCGCTGATGATATTCAGCAGCAGGCCGATCAGGGTGAAAATATAGAGTGTGCCAAACATCACCGGATAATCACGGGAGACGGTGGCCTCATAGCCCAGCAGTCCTAAGCCGTTGAGCGAGAACATCACTTCTATCAGCAGCGAGCCGGTAAAAAACATACTGATGAACGTGGCGGGAAAACCGGCAATCACCAGCAGCATGGCGTTACGAAACACGTGCTTCCACATGATCTGCTTTTCACCAACGCCTTTGGCGCGCGCGGTGACGACATACTGTTTGCGGATCTCATCAAGAAAGGCGTTTTTGGTTAGCATCGTAAGCGCCGCAAAACCACCAATCACCGTCGCCAGCACCGGAAGCGTAATGTGCCAGAAATAATCGGTGATTTTCTGATACCACGGCAGCGTGCTGAAATCCGCGGAGACCAGTCCGCGCAGCGGGAAGAGGTCGAAATAACTGCCGCCAGCGAAAAAGACAATCAGCAGCACGGCAAACAGAAACGCCGGGATAGCGTAGCCGATAATAATGAACGTGCTGCTCCAGATATCGAAACGGCTACCGTTGTAGACTGCTTTCCGGATCCCCAGTGGAATGGAGACCAGATAGATAATCAGCGTTCCCCACAGCCCGAGCGTGATGGAAACCGGCAGGCTTTGTTTGATCAGGGTTAACACCGAGGCACTGCGGAACAGGCTATCGCCAAAATCAAACCGGACATAATCCCACAGCATGTTGAAATAGCGCTCATGAATGACCACCGGCCCATGAATCGGTTTATCAAAGCCATAGCGATGGGTGATCTCGGCGATCACCTCCGGATCCAGCCCCCGACCGCCCCGGTAGTGGCTTTCGCTGATGTTACCCACTCCCGTCCGGGCATGGCTGGCCCCCATTCCTTCACCGCCGCCGCCCGGCATGCCGCCCGCATGACCAAACTCTATTGCCGCAATTGCCTGGTCCACCGGACCGCCGGGAGCAATCTGGACGATAAAAAAGTTAATGGTAATGATGGCCCACAGCGTCGGGATCACTAACAGCAGTCGGCGGATAAGATAAGCGCCCATCGTCACTCCTTAACGCCGCTCTGCGGGCAGTTTTGCGGCTTTATTCACGTCATACCACCAGGTGTCAAAGCCGAGGGTGTAAACAGGGCGAACGGCAGGGAGGGAGAATTTGTCCCAGCGGGCCAGGCGATCTTCGCCCATATACCACATCGGCAGCATGTAATAGTTCCAGGTTAATACCCGATCGAGCGCGCGGCCAAGCGGCAGAAGCTTTTCCTTATCGCCCTGAGCGGCAACAATTTTTGCAATCAGCGCATCAATTACCGGGCTCTTGACGCCCGGGGCGTTGTAGGAGGAGTCGATATAACCTGATGCCCAGGCGATTTGCAGATCTGAACTCGGCCAGGGCTGCGCGGCCCACAGGGTCTGCATCATGTCGTAATCGCGGCTGCGCTTGCGGTTGGTCAGCTGGGCCATATCGACCTGGCGGATATTCAGGGTGACGCCAAGCCGGGCAAGGTTCTTCTTGAACGGCAGCACCCACTGATCGTTTGCGCCGGAGGCGATCAGCAGTTCGAAGCTGAGCGGTTTACCGGTCTGCGCATTAACACGTTGCTGATTTTTCAGCACCCAGCCCGCGTCATCCAGCAGTTTGCTGGCCTTCAGCAGGTTTTCCCGGTCGAACCCGTTTCCGTCGGATTTGGGCGGTTCAAATACCCGGGTAAAGACTTCCGGCGGCAGCTCCGCTTTCAGCGGGGCCAGCAGTACCAGTTCATCTGCGTGGGGATAATCACGGGCGGCATATTCAGTATTCTGGAAGTAGCTGTTGGCCCGGCTGTAAGCTCCGTAAAACAGCGCTTTGTTCATCCATTCAAAATCAAACGCCAGGGTAATAGCTTCACGCACCCGACGATCGGAAAAAACAGGGCGCTGAATATTAAACGCCAGCCAGCGCGTGTCCTGCGCGGATTCGTTTTTGTGTTCGTCTTTAACGATATAGCCTTTCGCGAAATTTTTTCCGATATACCGGGTAGCCCAGTTTTTGGCGCTGCTCTCGATACGTAAATCAAACGCGCCTGCCTTAAACGCCTCGAAGGCCACGTTGTCATCGAGATAGTAGTCGTAGCGGATTGTGTCGAAGTTCCAGCGGCCTCGGTTTACCGGCAGCGCGGCTGCCCAGTAATCTTTCACGCGGGAATAGATCACATACTGGCCCATGCGCCAGTCGGTAATGCGATACGGCCCTCCGGCCAGCGGCGGGGTAGAGAGGGGATCGCTCAGCTTATGGTTTTTCCAGAAGGATTCGGGCATGACGGGCAGGGAGAACAGGCTCAGCATATTCTCTTTGTTCGGCTCAGGGAGTTCGATTCTCACGGTCAGCGGGGCGATGGCTTTCACCGTGGTGCCCTTGTACACCAGACGAAACTGCGGCACGCCTTCGGTCATGAATTTATGAAAGGTGAACGCCACGTCGCGGGCGCTAACCGACGTACCGTCGTGAAAACGCGCCCGCGGATTGATCGCGATTTCTGCCCAGCTGAAATCATCGGCGTAACGCACGTTCTCGGCAACCAGAGGATAATAGCTGCCTGGCTCGTCGTCGGAGGTAACGAACAACGTGTCATAGAGGGATTCGGTACGCGCTGCCGCCACGCCGCGCAGGGCAAAGCGGTTAAAGTTGTCAAACGTTCCGGTGGCGGCAAGCGTCACGTTTCCGCCTTTCGGGGCGGCGGGGTTGACGTAATCGTAATGGTTAAAGTTAACCGCGTACTTCGGCTCGCCAATGACGGCAAAGGCCGTGCTCTCTTTGATGGTTTGCGCCTGGCTCGACAGGCTCACCAGCGCCAACAGCGTCAACACAACGCGCATAATCATAGTGCGGCGGATCCCTTTGTTCACAGGCAGGCTCGGTTGAGGAGAATAATAAGGGACAGCGCCGTGATTGTGAAATTATTCCCCGAGCGTGATGTCGGGTTGCCACGTCCTGAACTGCTCCAGCGGCATCGGGCGGCCGATCCAGTAGCCCTGAAGATAATTCACGCCATGCTCGCGCAGCCATGCCGCCTGCTCCGGGGTTTCGACGCCCTCGGCAACTGTTAACATATTCAGGCGATCTGCCAGGGTCAGCACCGCGTCAAGCACTGGCGAGGTGACGGTTTCAGTCCCGATGGCATTCACGAATCCACGGTCAATTTTCAGAAAATCCATCGTGAAGCGTTCCAGATAGATCAGCGCGCTGTGGCCGGTGCCAAAATCATCGATGGCGATCTCAAAACCTTCATCGTGCAGCCATTCGAACAGATGGTTAGCCTCGCGGTGGTTGATCATGTCACGCTCGGTGATTTCCAGCACAATCTAGAAGTGATCGGGCGGAAGGGCGGCAGCAAACGCGCGCATATCCTCTTTAAAGCTTTCCGCATGCAGATGACCGGGCGCGATGTTGATCCCAAACTTGGCACCCGGCGGGAGCAGGGTTTGCAGGACAGGGGCATCGCGGATAATCAGGTCAAAAAGATGCAGCGTGAGCGGGACAATCAGCTTCTGCGCTTCGGCGAAATTGATAAAGGCATCCGGCGGGATTTCGCCCATCACCGGGTGCTTCCAGCGCATCAGGACTTCCAGCCCGGTCATTTTTAGCGACTGCGCACCGACGACGGGTTGATAGACCACGTAAAACTGGTCGCGCTTGATGGCCGTGAGGATCTCTTTCCCGGGATTCAGACGGATAGTGAGAATATAGAAATTCAGCACGCCCGCCGCGATACCGCAGACCAGGCCGAAAAACAGGGCGTACAGCACTTCATCCGGCGTCCAGGCGTCCGCATAGAGGTGTATCGTCAGAGGCACATTTTTCAGCGTAGCGGTTCGGACAGGGATACCAGGTAAATCACGTGCCTGTACCAGCGTTCCGGACTGAGTGGATAGCGCGAAATCGCCGATGATGATGGAGATACCGGTAAACTCATCCTGTCGCGACGTGTAGAGAAGATAAGGCGTCAGGTTGATGTTAACGGAGGTAAACACGCCGCCGTCTTTCACCAGCGGGTTGCGATACCAGATGGCAATGGCGGGCTTATCCGGCAGCATCGGCGTGCCCGGCAGGAGGGCCATATCAATCGGTTTGCTGATGTGCAGCTCAGGGATAAGCGCTTCCATGGGGACGTTCATCGGGCCGGTGGCGGAAGAGCAGTAAGCATTTTTATCCCTGACCAGCAAAAAAGCGCGCACGTTTATGCTAAAGGCCGCCCGGGAGGTCAGGGCGGCACTCACTTCCTCGCAGCTGTTCAGCGTGAGTGGCTGGAGCGTATCAATCGACATTTTAAGCTCATCGAAATAGCTCTCCATGTAGACGCGTAAATCGGTAATGAGGGTATCGAATCTGACGTCTCGCTTGTTATAACTCCAGTAAAACTGTAAGGCTCCCAGAAGCAGGGCAGTGAATAACCCCGTCAGGAAACTGAGAAACAGTATCTTGCGGTTGCTGGAGAAGTAGCGGGTAAACATAGATGTCGTGATTCCTGAAATGCCGCTGGATGTCTATCAGTGTAACGGGCAAAAAAAAACACTGCCGGAGCAGTGCTTTTTTTATCGTATCGCCAGCCAAGGGATAACCAACGATACGACAGCAAATTTAACTACGGCTCAGAACGCGGCGAGCTTCGTTATAGCGCTTCTTCCAGTAAGGTTCGTTCATGCTGGAAATCGTCACACCACTGCTGGTGGAGGCATGGACAAACTGATCGTTACCGATATAGATGCCAACGTGTCGACCGGTTGAACCCGCTCTGAACAGGACTAAATCGCCCGTGCGCAGCTTAGTACGCGAAATGGATTTGCCCATTTCCTGCTGTTCATAGGTAGAACGCGGAAGGTCTAACCCAAACTGCTCACGGAAGGTACGCTGTACGAACGCGGAGCAATCGATGCCTTTCTTGGTGCTGCCGCCCAGACGGTAACGCACGCCTTTCCAGTCAGCATACTGATCCATAATGCGGGACTTCACGTCCAGATTACGTACCATATTTTCAAATTCATCCTGAGAGGCTTGCAGTGACGAGGAATCTTCCATTCCCACAACACGCGTCTCAGGATGCATATTCTTCGCGGTATTCGTTGTACTACATGCCGAAAGCAGTACCGCCACTGCAATCGCCGGGATCCCCCGCAAGATATATCTCAAAATTGGTTGAGATTTGACCATTTTGTTTGTTTTCCCTTGAAGTCCTTAACGAAAATATCGTTATAAAAATGCCAACCGTGACGAGACTAATTATCTGTTCACAATGAGACAATTCTTTATGGTGAAAACTGTGGCGCAACGCACAAAATTATTCACCATGAAAATAATTATCTCCGTGGGGCAAAACGAGTTCGAGGTTAACCGATTGCACGGGGTATTGCGAGCAAAAAAGTCCGTTTTTTTATAAGAAAATGTGATGCACAAAGTTACAGCGCAGTATTGCTCAAAATGCCGCCATTCCTGCCGGTAATCCCTGCAATTGCTTCATTTTTATCACGAATAGTATGACGGGATGATGACGGCGTTAAACGACGCCGGAGAGAAGTGCGTCAGGGATCGAAAACGATCCCTGATGAATGGTGTTAATTTTCGTTATTTATTTGTTTGCGACTTGTTTAAATTTGCCGGGAAGATAGCGATCAAAAATGCCTGTTAAGCGATCGCTCAGTGGGGTCATCAGCACCCACGGTAAACCAATCAACACCGCCGTGAGTGAGCCTACGGCGATATCTGTCAGCCAGTGTGCGCCAATCATCACCCGCGGAAATGCAAATACCACCACAATAATCAGGGCGATGGCGAACGCTTTTTTACCGAAATAGCGCAGCATGAAGCCAGCGAAAATCAGCAGCATCATACCGTGGTCGCCCGGGAAACTGTCCTTCGAGGCATCTTTGGTTGGAATATGCAGCAGTTCGCTGACGCGGTTAATATTCGGGAAAGAGAGCGAAGGGCTGGCGCGTTTAACCGGCATCAGATGTTGCGCCAGCTGGTTAATAATCACGGCCGTCAGCAGCATCACCAGGCCGATAATCAGAATACGGCGACGACCCGTTTTGTCTTCTTTCAGCCAGAAGGAGAGCATCAGACAGCCCATTGCCAGCAGCGAACAGCCGTCAAACGCGCGGTTGTTGGTGATTGCCACCAGCCACAGGAAAGCCTCACTCTTCGCCAGCGCCTGGTTAAAGAAGTGGAAAAGCCCGGAATCCAGCGGGAACCAGAAACCGTGATTCGCCGGGATATACCAGGAGAAAAAGAGCGCCAGACCGGCAGCATTGAGTAATAAAATAGCAGGAAGTCGAGTCGTCATAGTCTTCAGCAGTGTGTGAAATCAGGGGCAACGTTAGCCGCCCAAACTTAAACGAAGCTTCAACAGGCCTGACTGGAGGGCATTCCAGTCGGTATTAACCGCACTAATTAACTCTATCCGGCTGTCGGGTGGCGCGACGTTCTGGGTTTCTATAAAGAAATCTTCGCCCTGACGGTTAATGCGCACCAGACCATCCGGAGTGCGCATGATCCCTTTCACCCGCTCAACCGGCGCCAGTCTCGCCCATTCCAGTATACCAATGGTGTCGAAAACCGTATCGGCATCGAAGATCCACCCGCATGCCTGGTGCCCCTGGCCGCTGTTCAGGTTACGACGCCAGCGCTGATGTTCCGGCAGGCTCAGTGCAGCCAGACCTTGTTTCGCCCCGTGGCTATGCGAATGCTCTGCGCTGGCAGGCAGTTGCGTCTGGTTGAGGCGGGGAAGGTCAAGCAGGGCGTCATCAATGTTTCCCTGAGTCGTCTGAACATACTGGCGTCCACCGCCAGCCTGCTGCCACCAGGACTCGAACGCGGCCTGACTCTCAGCCGTCGCACGATCGGATTTATTCGCCACGATGATATCTGCCGAGGCGAGCTGGTCGCGGAAATTGTCGTTATTGATCGCTTTTTCATCCAGCAGCTGGCGGGGGTCGAGCAGGCAAAGCGTCGCACGCAGCTCAAGCCACGGCTCGTATACCGGGGCGGTCAGTAAATCAAGGATTTGCTTCGGATGACCCAGCCCGGTAGGCTCAATCAGCAGACGGTCCGGCTTGCCCTGACGCAGCAGCGTATTAAGCCCGACCTGCATCGGCAGGCCATTCACGCAGCACATACACCCGCCCGGGATCTCTTTCACCATCGCGCCGCTGTCGGCGAGCAACGCACCGTCGATCCCCACTTCGCCAAATTCGTTTACCAGCACGGCCCATTTTTCCGCCGGATCTTTATTGGCCAGCAAATGCAGAATGGACGTAGTTTTACCGCTGCCGAGAAAACCGGTGATCAGGTTGGTTTTGGTCACGTGCGCTCCGATAAATAATTGTGATGTAGTAACAACTATCTATCATCCTGACGAAAAAAACGGGCATTGAGAAGAGGGAGGGCGAACGGAGCGCAAAACCGTTCGCCTTAATCGCAATAATCGCTAAATTTTTAACGTTTCGATAACCGCCTGGCGCGCGCCGAGCCGGACGAGGCGCTGATACGCCTCGCTAATCGCCTCGACAAAGGCAGGGTTTTGCGGCAGGTCGTCGCCAAAGATTTCATTTAGCGTCAGCAGGGCGCTAACGCGTTCCGCGTCGCTGCTGGTCGCGACAATGGCCTGAAACTTTTCGCTCAGAGGATCGCGCACGTCAATGGCGTTGCCCTGTTCGTCCGTACCGCTGACGTAGCGCATCCAGCCCGCCACCCCCAGCGCCAGCAGTGGCCAGGCGGTGTTACGCTCAAGATGCATGCGGATGCCATCCAGGATGCGTTGAGGCAGCTTCTGGCTGCCGTCCATGGCGATTTGCCATGTGCGATGCTGTAGCGCCGGGTTGGCAAAGCGGTCAAGCAGGCTGTCAGCATAGGCCGTCAGATCAACGTTGGTGATGCGCAGCGTAGGGGCCTGCTCATTCAGCATCAGCCTGCGGGCGGCTTCGCGGAAACTGTCGTCCTGCATGCATTCATTAATGTGCGCGTAGCCAGCAAGGTAGCCCAGATAAGCGAGGAAGGAGTGGCTGCCGTTCAGCATCCGCAGCTTCATCTGTTCCCAGGGCAGAACATCCTCAACCATCTGTACGCCTGCAACTTCCCACTCCGGACGCCCGGCGACAAAGTTATCTTCCACCACCCACTGAATGAACGGTTCACAGCTGATGGCGCAGGGATCTTCAACGCCAAGTTCCCGGGTGATTTCCGCGAGTGAGGCGTCAGTAGCGGCAGGTACAATGCGGTCGACCATGGTGCCGGGGAAACTCACGTGGGTCTCAATCCAACCCGCCAGCTCTGCGGAACGCTTCCCGGCCATGCCGAGAACGGCGTTTTTCACCACGTGGCCATTGTCGGGAATATTGTCGCAGGAGAGCACGGTAAACGCTGGCAGGCCACGTTCGCGGCGGCGATGAAGCGCTTCGACCAGAATACCCGGTGCGGAATGCGGCTCAGACGGATGCTCCAGATCGTGAAGGATGCGGCTGTTTTGCATATCCAGTTTCCCCGTCGCCGGATCGATGCAGTAGCCTTTTTCGGTAATGGTGAGGGAGACAATTGCCACCTGCGGTTCGCAGAACTTCTCAATAATGGCGGCCAGCGAGTCGAGTTTTGCGTTCAGGCACTCTTTTACCGCGCCAATAATGATGGGCTGATTGCCTTCGGCACCTTTCTCCAGCACGGTAAACAGATGATCCTGCGCCCGGAGCTGGCCCATGAGGACATCGCCGCTAAAGAGGCTAATCTCACAAATTCCCCAGTCGCCTCCTTTGGCGTTCAGTACCCGGTTTGTTAACAACGCCTGGTGCGCCCGGTGGAACGCGCCAAAGCCGAAATGGACGATGCGGGAGCGTAACGGCGCGCGATCGTAGCGGGGCAGCTGAACATGCGCAGGAAGCGCGGTGGAGGCAATAGTCTTCATGAAGTACACACCTGATTAACCATTAATTAACAATGCCAGTGTAAAGTTATATGACAACAAATTAAATTGGTAAGCCGTAAATATCCCGGTTATGTGAGTTTGATCAATCAATGTCGCGCACTGTATTGACCGCCTTAATTAAACATGTATGGTAGTCGTCATTGAAGTAACACGTATTGGTATAACAACTTGAGAGGGTGGGGCAATGGAACAAACCTGGCGTTGGTACGGGCCGAACGATCCGGTTTCTCTTGATGATGTGCGTCAGGCTGGCGCAACGGGTGTGGTCACGGCGCTGCATCATATTCCGAACGGCCAGGTGTGGCCGGTGGAAGAAATTCAAAAGCGTCAGGCACAGCTGGCTGAAAAAGGGTTAACCTGGTCTGTTGTGGAAAGTATTCCGGTTCACGAAGATATCAAAACCCACTCCGGTGAGTGTGACACCTGGATTGCGAATTATCAGCAGAGCATTCGTAACCTGGCAGCCTGCGGCATTGATACCGTCTGCTACAACTTTATGCCAATTCTGGACTGGACGCGTACGGACCTGGAATATGAAATGGCAGACGGTTCGAAAGCGCTGCGCTTCGATCAAATCGCCTTTGCGGCTTTCGAGCTGCACATTCTGAAGCGTCCGGGAGCGGAAGCAGACTACACCGCCGAAGAGCAGCAGCAGGCGCTGGCGTGGTTCAATGCCGCCAGTGAAGCGGACATTGAGAAGCTGGTTCGCAATATCATCGCGGGCCTGCCGGGGGCGGAAGAGGGGTATACCCTCGATCAGTTCCGCGCGCGTCTGGCGGAATATGGCGATATCGATAAAAACCAGCTGCGTGAAAACATGGCGCACTTCCTGCGCGCTATCGTGCCGGTGGCAGAAGAGGCTGGCGTGCGGCTGGCGGTTCACCCGGACGATCCACCGCGCCCTATCCTTGGCCTGCCGCGTATCGTGTCGACCATTGAAGATATGCAGTGGCTGAAAGAGACGGTAGACAGCATCTACAACGGCTACACCATGTGTACCGGCTCGTACGGCGTGCGGGCGGATAACGATCTGGTGCGGATGATCGAAACCTTCGGCGATCGCATTCATTTCACCCACCTGCGTGCAACCTGCCGTGAAGAGAACCCGAAAACCTTCCACGAAGCAGCCCATCTTGGCGGCGACGTGAACATGGTTGCGGTGGTGCCCAGATAGCTGTATCCACCGCCGCCGACATAGAAGCCCGCGTCGCCGTCGTCAT
>OKDT01000159.1_pt1 | contig 17851 bp, 19 predicted proteins | sample 1610451 | NCBI WGS metagenome assembly OKDT01 (sample SAMN04436652, study PRJEB24849) | human gut metagenome | biome: human gut; feature: NICU; material: stool | host: Homo sapiens | place: USA: Saint Louis, MO | collected 2012-10-21 | reverse complement strand
AATCGTATGCTTTATTTTTATGATAAGAATGGTAGTACTCTAGACTCGATTGACTTAAATAACTTGTCTGGTGCTGATTTTAATGATATTTATAAGGAAATTAGTCGTCAGGCGCCTCATATTGAATGGATTTTTCCAGAATAAAAGAAAGACTAGCAAATCATCCTTCTTTTCCAATCATATTAAGTTTTGTGGTTGGGATTATATTTTGAAAATTGGAGAATTAGGATGCGACTAATGATTCGAATGAGGCTGAAAGAATTCAAAATGAAAAATCGGTAGGAAAAGTAAGCATGAAAAATTTAAACCAAATGTCTCAATGTCAGACTCTTTGGGCTAGGAACAAATACTTAGTCCTCAGTCATTCCAGTAAAATCTATCTGGAAATTCGTCAATATTTAAAAAGTGAATCGGTAGAAGTAGCTCATGTTCAAGCCTTGATTGACCAAGCTGTTGCCCTACCAGAAAATCGAGGTCAGGTCTGCAATGCCTTTCAGCATATCTGGGGCTATTTTAAGAAGAAAGCCAGCCCAGCTGAAAAAGATAATTTTATGCTACTCTTGCTTCGTTACCAATCCGGTCAGGCTGAGCAGAAAGATTTGGTTACAGCAGTTAAAGACCTGCTCCTCAAGTACCCCAACCCATATTTGCAAAAATCGACTCTCTTATTTCAGAATGAGGAATGATGCCTTGCTATCAATGAGACATCGCATACCTGTTCTGCTAGTAGCTTAGTGATTACATATGATAAGAAGAACAATAATCTATATCCCCAGTCAAATTAGACTGGGGATTTTTCTTATGTTTAAAAGAAAAGATCTAGATCTGATTGATTGCATCAGTAATATAGAATTCTTAATAGAAAACAAAATTCTTTCTCTTGACAAATAAAACAGACAAGTGTAGAATATAAGTATAAACTACAAATGTAGAAAAGGAGGAATCGATATGTCTATTCCGAAGAAAACAATTTTAGCAATTGTATCCCTTACAGCAGCTGTTCTCTTGACAGCTTGCTCAGGAAATAACAACCAAGGGACTAATGCTAACTCTCAATCTCAAGATGTCAAAAGTCAAAGTTCCCAATCAGCAACTAGTTCTAATACAGAATCTTCTTCTAGTCAAGCTAACTCTTCTAAGTCTACCCAAACTTCGAATCTAGATGGTAGTTATAAGGCAACTGACCATGATGGGGATCAACATCTTCTTCAAATTAATGGGGCCTCTGGGACATGGACGGAGACAGAAGTAGATGGAAGTAAGGAAATTAAGCAAGTTCAGGTTGATGCAGCTAATCAGCGTTTGATTGTTGGTGACGATGTTAAAACTTATCAACAAAATGGCAATCAGTTAATTGTCAGCGAACTGGATGACGATCCAGATACTCTAAACTTTACGAAACAGTAAGTTAGACAACAATCTACTGTAGACAAAAACGGATCTCAGGATAATTGCAAAGTGGCATAAAAATAGTAGTTACAACCTATTGGAGTTGTTGAAAAATTTGTACTGAGGTGGACAACTGTTAAACTTGAAGATCTTGCTATTGATTCATTTACTCATGGGTAAGAGCAAGACCATTAAGTCCATGATTGTCTTTGATTAAGTCTAGATGAAAACAGCCTTGCTGCGGTCTCTTTAAGATGGCAGTAGGCTGTTTTTGCATGGATTGGTAGTTCTTTTCAGGAAAGGAAATTCATTCTTTATGCTCTCTGCACCAAGCTATCCACCTTGACCATTCGGCAGCTAGATGGAACTGGTGTTCTTTGACAAGGCTGTCTGGACAAAGGCTGGGGAATTCGACGCAGAATCGGGCTTCTAGGCCTTTTTCTGTGTCGCGAAACTGATGGCGAATTCCACCGATATTGCAACCATTCGCTAGACTGGCGGCACCGACAGTGTGGAAGGGATAAGACGCATCACGAGGCTCCTCTATCTCAGCTTCAGCACCAAGGTCAAGGAAAAACTGTGTGGGCATCGGGCTGTTTCCTGCAGTCTCAATGACTTCCAGTTTGTCACCGTGCGCCTGCAAAGCATAATGGTCTGGACAGGCACCAAGATTGACTCGTTTATGAACATTTGTCTTTTCTAACATCAACTTTTCTAGCATTATACTGAAAGAAGCGGCAGTCAGTCCACTTGCAAAAATCGTTACAACAGCTCTTTTTCGTGGTTTCTTGGACCATTTGGTCGCCCATTTCATCAAATATTGACTCCATTTGAGTTTGGTTCCGATTTTTTGGATTAGCTCTTCGTATGTCAGCTTCATTTTTGCTTCCAGTAGAGCTTGGTCTAAAATCTCCGTGTTGTCAGTATTAGGCAGCTGTAGATTAAGCATCTTAGCTGCTTTAAGGATTCTATGCTTCCGCCATTGCTCGATTCTTTCTTGACTGACTTCTTTTTGATTGATCATAATCTTCATCTTTTAATCCTCTTGTTCTTGTCTTCTGCTTATATTTATTATATAGTGGGAGCTGGATGGTATACAAGCATCAATTTTAGAGAGACTGTTGCATTTTGAGGTGAATGGCATGTATGAGAAAAAAAGAAGAGAGACAGAAAAGCGGATAGAGACTAGCTTGCTGCAGCTGATGAAAGAGCAGACTTTTGAGACTATCAGTATTCGCCAATTGATTGATTTGGCGGAGGTGAATCGCAGTACTTTTTATCGGCATTATCTGGACAAGTATGATCTGCTAGAGAAGATGGAAAACCGCTTGCTAGATGAATTGCAGGCCTATTATCAAGAGGCTCTTGATTCTGCCTGCTTGTTCAAGTTAGAAAAGGATTTTAAAGTGGAAGACTACATCCATGAGAAACAAAATCTTTTTCATTTTTTTGAGCCATACTTGGAAGATTTGGCCATTCTTTTGGGACCAAATGGCAGTTCAACTAGTTTGTGGCGCTTGCAGGAAGTTTTGAGAGAGATTTTCTCGCAGAGTATTTCCTTGGGTGATCCACTTTTAGAGGAGGTAGAAGCGGATTTACTGCTGAATCATCAAGCAGCGTCCTTTATGGGAACACTGACTTACTGGTTGACTCATCCTCATTATAAGTCTCAACAAATGAGTGATTTTCATACTAAGGTGACCACTGTCGGTCTAGCAGGCTTTGTTAGAGAGCACATGCGGGGAGACTGATGGGATATTTTCTGTATCTTGTTTTTTTATGATATAATAGTCTGGAATCTTTCAAAGGAGGATGGCTTTGTTTTTAGCTTTTAAAGAGATTGTCTACAGTCGCGGAAGGTACCGTATGGTTGTTGCCGTGGTTTTTCTGATTACCTATATGGTTTTCTTTTTATCTAGTCTCTCAGTTGGTTTAGCTCGGCTTAATCGCTTGGCACTAGATCAGTGGGGAGCGCAGTCAGTTGTTTTATCTGAGTATGCCAATAAGAATCTATCTGCTTCGATCATCAAGGAAGAAGAATATGGCCCTCATCTCCAAGGGGACTCAATAGCAGCTTTGGGACAGATGGCAGTAGTAGCCAATCGTGAAGATGGAACAGAAAAAATTAATGCCCAAGTCTTTGGTCTGGCATGGAATAGTTTCTTAGCTCCAAAACTGAGTGAAGGTCGGTCAGCTGATAATGCTTATGAAATTATTGTTGATAAACGCCTACAGCAAAAAGGCGTAAAAATGGGCGACCAGCTTCAGCTCAATGGAAGCGAACGCCTCTATCAAGTTGTTGGTTTTACAGAGGATAATAGCTTCTTTACGCAACCTGTAATTTTTATGACTCTAGATGATTTCAGGGAATTAAAGTACGGCTCTAGTCAGGTTAAGAATATCAGCGCACTTGTAGTAAAAGATGATCAGAAGATTGAAGAAGCTGGCCTGAGTCAACTCTCTATGAGGGAGTTGATAGAAAATATTCCAGGTTATCAGGCTCAGGTACTGACCTTTTCCTTCATGATTGGGGCCATGGTTCTGATTACATTTTTGGTATTGGGAATTTTCATGTACATCATTACCATACAAAAGACGCATCTTTATGGTATTATGCGTGCCCAAGGAATTGCCAGTAGAAAGATTATTGCTTCTATTTTCTGGCAGATTTTCATCCTGTCTTGTCTGGGAATAAGTCTAGCTGTTTTGTTGCTTTTAGGAACCCAGTTAGTATTGCCGGCTTCTGTGCCATTTTACAGTGATTGGCGAGCTTATGGAGGACTGATTGCCTTGATTGTTCTCATGTCACTGGCTGGAGGACTCTTGTCCATTCGTCGGGTTCTAAAAATTGACCCTATCACAGCAATCGGAGGTGAGTAAATGCCAATTTTAGAATTAAAAGGGGTTACCAAAGAATATGGCCAGGGGCATACGCTGGTTCAAGCCCTGAAACCAACTGATTTCCGATTGGAAGCGGGGCAGTTTGTAGCTATTATTGGGCCATCAGGCTCGGGTAAAACAACCTTTCTGACCTTGCTGGGGCATTTACAAACTCCCTCAAAAGGACGGATTCTGCTGCATGGGAAAGATACTTCCCAGCTCAAGGAAAAGGAACGAGTGGCTCTGCGTTTCAATGATTTCGGCTTCATTTTGCAGGCCTCCAATCTCATTCCTTTTTTGAAAATTGAAGACCAGTTCCAGCTGATTGACCGCTTATCTAAGAAGGAAAGAACGGATCTAGACAGTCTGATTGAGTTGCTGGATCTTAAAGGAACTCTCAAGCAATATCCGAAAGAATTGTCCGGCGGGGAAAGGCAGAGAGCTGCTATCGCTAGAGCGCTTTACAATAGCCCGGATATTATCTTGGCTGATGAGCCGACAGCTAGTTTGGATACGGAAAGGGCCAAGCGCGTGGTTCATTTGCTTAAAGAGGTTACTCAGAAATTCAATAAGAGCGTGGTCATGATTACCCATGATACTCGCCTGCTGGATGAGGTTGATAAGATTTATGAGATGCAAGACGGAGTGCTGACTCAAGTTCGATAAAGCTTTAAAAAGCTTGTGCGATCTATTAAAACCATTTATAGGCAACCTGTTTTTCGTTAACAGGCTTGTCTTTTTTTGAATAAAATAATCATAAATAGCAACCGTTTTGATGGGTAGCTTTTTGAATTTGTTGCACTGCAATATGAGAAATACTCATTAAAAATCTTGTAACGGAAATCATTAGTAAAGCAGTTTGTTTCGCTAGTTAGATGAAGAAATGGGATAAATAAGGTTTAATAAAAAATATAGCTAGCCTTGACTAATCTTTGGAAGGCGAGATACTGCTGTTTTTATTATTCCAAAAATGCTAAAAAGGAAGATCGATGCGAAAGAAAGCTAAGCTTACACTATGTCTTTTATTCTTGGCAATGATTGCTCTTTCAGTTTTTCTCTATTTTTCTAGTCGCGTTTACTGGAAATACGATGATCAGTGGATTATCGGTAAAAGAGAATGGGAGATAGTGGAGCGCGTTATGGTGAATTTGATTACGAAACGAAACCCGGCGCCCGAAAGGGATATTATATAGGACAAAAGAATTATTTTTTTGAAACTCATGGTAAAAAGTTGTATTATTATATTCTTTTTGATAACGATAATAGAGCTAAAAAAGTCATGATTGGGGGTCAGCCTGGAAAAGATTAAGTGATTGTAAAGGCAATATTGGAAGAGTTTCTTGCTTATTACTTTCGAAAGTTTATAGTGCATCTTGAAGCTTAGTTGAAAGATCTAAGTTTTGAGATGTTTTTTTACTAGATTTTCCATATCGAAGCTATAAGTTCAGAAAAATCTCTAGGATAATGAATCTACTGAAACTTTTAAATATCTGGTAGATAGCAGGAGAGAAGCAAATCTGCTATAATGGTCTTATGATTATTTTACAAGCAAGCAAGATTGAGCGCTCTTTTGCAGGGGAGCTTCTTTTTGACAATATTAACCTGCAGGTGGATGAGGGTGATCGGATTGCCCTCGTTGGTAAAAATGGAGCTGGCAAGTCAACCCTGCTCAAGATTTTGGTGGGCGAGGAAGAGCCTACTTCTGGTCAGATCAATAAAAAACGAGACCTGTCCCTATCCTATCTGGCTCAGGACAGCCGCTTTGAGTCGGAGAATACTATCTTCGACGAGATGCTGCTGGTCTTTAATAGTCTGCATCAGCAGGAGAAACGACTGCGACAGATGGAGCTGCAAATGGGAGAATTATCAGGGGAAGACCTGACTGCTCTCATGACCCAGTATGATCAGCTGTCAGAGGATTTTCGCCAGAAAGGCGGTTTTACCTATGAGGCCGATATTCGAGCGATTTTGAATGGCTTCAAGTTTGACCAGTCCATGTGGCAGATGAAGATTTCTGAGCTGTCAGGCGGGCAGAATACCCGTCTGGCTCTGGCTAAGATGCTTTTGGAAAAGCCAGAACTGCTGGTCTTGGACGAGCCGACCAACCACTTGGATATCGAGACCATTGCCTGGCTGGAGACTTACTTAATTAACTACAGCGGTGCCCTGATCATCGTCAGCCACGACCGCTATTTCCTAGACAAGGTTGCGACTATCACGCTGGATTTGACCAAGCATTCCTTGGATCGCTATGTGGGCAATTACTCTAGCTTTGTGATCCAAAAGGAGCAGAAGCTGGCTACTGAAGCCAAGAACTATGAAAAGCAGCAGAAAGAAATCGCTGCGCTGGAGGACTTTGTCAATCGCAATCTAGTTCGGGCTTCCACAACCAAGCGGGCTCAGTCCCGTCGAAAGCAGCTGGAAAAGATGGAGCGTTTGGACAGGCCGGAGACCGGCAGTCGCTCGGCTAATATGACTTTCAGAGCCGATAAGGTTTCGGGTAATGTTGTGCTGACCCTGGAAGATGCGGCTATTGGCTACGGCGAGGAAGTCCTGTCGGAGCCGATTAACCTTGACATTCGCAAATTTAATGCGGTAGCTATTGTCGGGCCAAATGGGATTGGGAAAACGACCTTGATTAAATCACTAATCGGTCAAGTGCCTTTCATCAGGGGCAAAGAGCAGCTGGGGGCCAATGTGGAAGTGGGCTACTATGACCAGACCCAGAGCAAACTGACTCCCAGCAATACAGTTCTCGACGAGCTATGGAATGACTTCAAGCTGACACCAGAGGTCGAGATTCGCAATCGCTTAGGCGCTTTCCTCTTTTCGGGAGACGATGTCAAGAAGTCTGTCGGCATGCTATCAGGTGGAGAGCGAGCGCGGCTGCTTCTAGCCAAGCTGTCTATGGAAAACAAGAACTTCCTCATCCTAGACGAGCCGACCAACCACCTGGACATTGACAGCAAGGAAGTGCTGGAAAATGCCCTGATTGACTTTGACGGCACCCTGCTCTTTGTCAGCCATGACCGTTACTTTATCAATCGCGTGGCCACTCAGATTATCGAGCTCTCTGAGACAGGCTCCACCCTTTATCTGGGTGATTATGACTACTATCTGGAGAAAAAGTCAGAGCAGGAAGCCTTGCGTGAGGAGACGGAGCAGGTTGATTTAGATAAGCCTGCCCCTGCCAATGACTATCAGCTTCAAAAGGAAAACCAGAAAGAACAGCGCCGGCTGGCCCGCCGCCTAGAGCAATTGGAAGCGCAAATCGAGGACTTGGACAGTCAGATCAGTCAGCTTCAGGAAGCCATGCAGGCTACCAACGACGCCAGTGAACTCATGGAGAGCCAGCAGCAAATCGACCAGCTGACTGCCGCCCAAGAAGAAGCCCTGCTCGAATGGGAAGAACTGGCAGAGAAGGTGTAGTATTTTTAGGGGCAGTCAGTCAGCCCGCTTTGAAAGGAGCTACTGATGACGACAGAAAACGATTGGTTTATGCGGCAGATCAAGGGAGCAGCCAATATGCTTGGTTTGGCGCTGCGCCTAACAATCCAGCATTTAGATCTGGGGCAGTTTGAAGATGAGCAAGGCCGGCAGCTTGATGGAGCTGATTATTTGCAAGAGCTGCTGGAAAGCGAGCATTTTGCAGAGGCTACTGATTTCGTTCAGGCCCAGATGAAGCGCCTGCCTTTCCATCAATATGAGATACTGGCGGACCAGTTCTTGCTTTATCTGGCCAGTCTGGAAGCCCCAGCAAAAGACCGGAATGGCTTGGATGAAGCCTATTTACAGGATTTGGAAAAGCAACTGAAAGAATTTAAGTGGTAAACAAATGGAAAATTTAGGCAAAGTTTTTCGTGATTTTCGTTTAAATGGGCATTATTCTTTGAAGGAAGCGTCGGGTCAGGTTTGCTCGACCTCTCAGCTGTCTCGTTTTGAGCTGGGTGAGTCGGACATGACCCTCTCGAAATTTTTAGATCTCTTGGATAATATTCATGTGACCCTTGAAAATTTTATGGACAAAGCTCGGAATTTCCAGCAGCATGAACACGTGGCCATGATGGGTAAGATTATCCCTCTTTACTACTCAAATGACATCAAGGGATTTCAGGACTTGCAAGCGGAGCAGTTAGAAAAGGCCAAGGCCAGCAGTGCGCCTCTTTACTATGAGCTCAATTGGATTTTGCTGCAGGGCTTGATTTGTCAGAGGGACAATCAGTTTCGCATGAGGCAAGAGGATTTAGATAAGGTGGCTGATTATCTCTTTCAAGTGGAAGATTGGACCATGTACGAGCTTATCCTCTTTGGAAACCTCTATAGTTTCTATGATGTGGACTATGTCTACCGTCTGGGCAAGGAAGTTATGGAGCGGGAGGACTACTACAAAGAAATCGGTCGCCATAAGAAATTGGTCTTGATTTTAGCCCTCAATTGTTACCAGCATTGTTTGGAAAGTCGTTCTTTTGATAAGGCTAGTTATTTTGAGGCTTACGTAGAGAAAATCATTGGCAAAGGCATCAAACTCTATGAACGCAATGTGTTCCTCTATCTCAAGGGTTTTGCGGCCTATCAGAAGGGGGAGAATAAGCAGGGCATCAAGCAAATGCGGGAAGCCATGCATATCTTTGAAGTGCTGGAACTACCTGAGCAAGTCGCTTATTATCAAGAGCATTTCGATAAGTTTGTGAAAGTATAATTTCCCAAATATGGGAAAAATAAAGAACCTCCCTCCATTTCTGATACAATAGTTTCAGAAATGGAGGGAGGTATTTTTATGAATCGACAAGCAGTGCAGCTGATTACACGGGCTGCTATTAATAAAATTGGGAATATGCTTTATGACTATGGAAATAGTATCTGGCTTGCTTCTTTGGGAGCTCTGGGGCAGACGGTCTTGGGCATTTACCAGATATCAGAGCTAGTTACTTCCATCTTATTCAATCCTTTGGGGGGAGCTATTACGGACCGCTTTTCCAGACGTAAGGTGCTGATGGTAGCAGACTTGGTTTGTGCTGGTCTTTGTATGTTGATTTCTTTTATTTCTAACGACCAGCTCATGATTGGAGCACTGATTTTTGCTAATGTGGTTCAGGCTATAGCCTTTGCTTTTTCTCGGCCAGCTAATAAGTCTTATATTACCGAAATTGTGGACAAGGAAGACATCGTGGCTTACAATTCTCATCTGGAATTGGCCTTGCAGGTTATCAGTGTCTCAGCCCCAGTTCTGTCTTTTATCGTGATGCAGTATGCGAATCTGCGCATGACCCTTCAGCTGGATGCCCTTAGCTTCTTTCTGGCTTTTGCCTTGATTTACTTTCTGCCCAATCATGAGCCAAGCAAGCAGAAGTCTCCCATCAATCTTGGAAATATCCTGAGAGATATCAAGGAAGGTTTAGTCTATATCCGTCAGCAAAAAGAAATCTTCTTTCTGCTCTTGGTAGCTTCGGCAGTCAATTTTTTCTTTGCGGCCTTTAATTATCTATTGCCTTTTACCAATCAGCTCTACGGTAAGACAGGTTCTTATGCAAGCATTTTGAGTTTGGGTGCTGTAGGCTCAATCATTGGAGCCATTCTAGCCAGCAAGGTTAAGGCCAGTATGGGCAACTTACTTGTAGCCCTGCTATTGACAGGTGTTGGAGTCGCAGTCATGGGCGTCTCTACCTTGCTACCGGTTCATCCCTATTTTTCTTATTCTGGTAATCTTATCTGCGAGCTTTTTATGACTGTTTTCAATATTCATTTCTTCAGCCAAGTTCAGACCAAGGTGGACAAGCAGTATCTAGGCCGCGTTTTTTCGACTATCTATACGCTGGCTATTCTTTTTATGCCTCCTGCGACGTTTCTGATGACGATACTACCGAGTGTCCACACCCTTTCCTTCCTCCTGATTGGTTTCGGAGTGATGGGATTGGCTTTGATTTCCTACCTTTATCAAAAGAGAATACAAAAAACTAGGTTGGAGTAATTTCCAACCTAGTTTTTTGTACGTGAATTTTCAAGTACTTCTTTGGTTTTCTTAAGATCTTTTTTCAGTGAGAAATTTTTCACCATGCTGATGAGAAAGGTCGTGACAGAACCCAGGAGCACTGAGATCAAAATCAATATAATCAAGGGAAGTTTGAAGCTAAATAGGATAAAGCTAACATTGACGCTCTGCATATTGGCCAAGGAAATACCAGCAACCAATAGAACGGTAATTAAAAGTAGGATATAGTGTAGTTTTTCTTTCATAATATTTCTCCAATATATTTATTCAAACTCAGCCTTGCTTTTGATATCTCCGTATTCTTCCTGTTTTTCCAGTGCTAAGATGTCCTCATAAGCTGCCAATTTAAGATCTGAGCCATATTTCTTTTTCAGTGCTGTTGTTACCAGACGATAGGCCAAGTTTGCGTTGCGGGATAAGATGGGGCCATGGAAGTAGGAACCAAAGACATTTTTATAATGAACACCTTCGCAACCATCCTCTTGGTTGTTACCATTTCCATAGACAACCTTGCCCAGTGGTTTTTCATCATCAGAGAGGAAGGTGCGGCCTTGATGATTTTCAAAACCATAGTAGGTCTCGTTGAATTCATCATTATGAATCTTGATGTCGCCAATGTAACGATTATTAGTCTGATTGAGGGTATAATGTCCCATGATACCTAAGCCCTCGATCCGTCGACCTGATGCTTCGATATAGTATTTTCCCAAGAGTTGAAAACCACCACAAATAGCTAATACTACGCCATTTTCATTGATAAAGTTTTCTAAAGCTTCTTTTTTAGCTGGTAAGTCACGAGCTACGATTGTTTGTTCATAGTCTTGACCACCACCAAAGAAGACGATGTCGTAGCTGTCCTTGTCAAAACCATCTTCTAGAGAGACAATATCCACTCGAACTCTAGCACCTAGCTTTTCTGCCACATATTTAAGCATGAGCACATTGCCATTATCTCCATAAGTATTCATGAGATCTCCATAGAGGTGGGCAATTTTAATATCGTAAGGAAAATCCTGGTTATCAGGGGAAGTGAGGGATGTATAAACCATTAGTTCATCTCCTTTCTGACCACTTGTCGTTCTGCCAGTAGCTCGCGGAATTCCAGCATAGCAGTATATGTTGCTAAGATGTAGGCATGATTGGTTTCTTGCTGTTCAATGGCCTTGAAAACTTCTTCTAAGTCTTTGACTTCGCTAATCTGATCTGCTGGATAACCCGTTACTCGCAGTCGACGAGCTATTTCGGAGTGACGGACACCACCTGCGATGACATGAGGAATATTCATCTCTAAAATTTTCTCAAAATCAGCATCCCAGATCCAGCTAGTATCAATACCGTCCGCATAATTAGCATTGAGCAAGACGGATAAGCTGAAGTCAAAAGGTGCAAGTTCGATCATTTCTAAGGCTTGGGTAGCACCAACTGGATTTTTAATCAAAACCAAGGTACACTCTTTATCTCCGATTTTGAAGGTTTCCTGACGACCAAAGACAGCTCGACTCTTATCAAATCCAGCTTTAATAGTAGTTGAATTGACTCCAAAGAACTGAGCTACTGACACTGCAGCCAATGCATTGTAGATATTGTAGAGTCCTCCGATATTGATCTGATAGTCTTGACCATCAATAGTAAAGGCAGAGCGGTTATGCTCAAGAGCATTGAGAGCAGTCAGGCTGTAGTCTAGTTTAGGACGCTTGAAGCCACAGTCCTCACAGATATATGCACCAAGATTGGCATAGGTGTTGAGCTCATACTTGAGGATATGCTCGCACTTGGGACAGAGGATGCCCTCAGTATTGTAGTGAGCTAGCTGGGCCTGGCTTTTTTCAGTATCAAATCCATAGTAGCGAACAGGATTCTTCAGGCTGACAGAGTTAAAAAGAGGGCTGTCGCCATTCATTAGCACTGTCGCTTCAGGCACTTTTGCTGCAGCATCCAGAATCATCTGGTAGGTCGTGTAGATCTCCCCATAGCGGTCCATCTGGTCGCGGAAAATATTGGTAAAGACGAAGAGGCTGGGTTTGATATAATCACAAATCCGAGATAGGCTGGCTTCATCTATTTCTAGGACAGCGATATTCTTGCCAGATTTGCCTTTTTTAGCGGTCAGGAAGGTTGTAGTAATTCCCGTAATCATATTGGCGCCACTGGTATTAGTAACAACTTCTCCGAATGCTTCCTTTAGAATGCCCACTGTTAAAGCAGTGGTTAATGTCTTTCCGTTGGTTCCTGTAATCACTACGATTTCATAGTTATTAGCTAAGTTTTGTAAAATGTTTTTGTCAAAGGTTAAGGCAATTTTTCCAGGAAGAGTAGATCCACGTCCCATTTTGCTGAGGACAAAGTGGGAGGATTTACCTGCCAAGAGGCCTAAAAGTGTATTTATCTTCATAAGAATTATTTTATCATAAAAAGTAAATTTGATTACAGAAAAAAACTACTAAAAGTGATATAATAGAAAAGAACGTTTTCTTTGATAGGGTGGATTGATTATGAATTTTCAACAATTGTCTAATCTCCAGTACTGGTCCAGTTTGTTTGGCAGCCCCTGGAGTATTTTGATTAATATCATTGATATTGCCTTGGTAGCTTGGATCTTATATTTCTTTACTAAGGCTGTTGCAGGAACAAAAATTATGATTCTCCTGCGTGGAGTTTTTCTCTTCGTTTTAGGACAAATTATTGCAAATTTTTTAGGTCTAGCAACGATCTCTTGGCTGATTAATCAAGTTATTACTTATGGGGTCATTGCAGCTGTAGTAATTTTTACTCCAGAAATTCGAACAGGACTCGAACGCTTAGGTAGAGCAACTGATCTTTTTTCAGCAACTCCTATAAGCTCGGAAGAAAAGCTTATTCAAGCTTTTGTCAAAGCTGTTGAGTATATGAGTCCTCGTAAAATTGGGGCCTTGGTTGCGATTCAAGGTAGCAGAACCTTGCAAGAATATATTTCGACTGGAATTCCTTTGGATGCGGATGTATCAGGTGAATTACTGATTAATATCTTTATCCCCAATACCCCTTTGCACGATGGTGCAGTCATTATCAGAGATAATAAGATTGCTGTATCATGTGCTTATCTTCCTCTCACAGAAAATTCAAGGATTTCCAAGGAATTTGGTACTCGGCACCGGGCTGCAATCGGCCTATCTGAAGTTTCTGATGCTTTTACATTTGTTGTATCAGAGGAAACTGGAGGTATTTCTATCACTCACAATGGTGTCTTCAAGCATGATTTATCTCTGCAGGAATTTGAAGAGGAGCTTCGTAAGGTTTTGGCTCCTGATCAACCTGTTAAAAAAGGTTGGCATCAGCGTATATTGGGAGGGCATAGAAAATGAAAAACTATAAAAATATCTGGTATATCCTCTCCTCTATATTTTTTGCTCTGGTCTTATTTGTTTATGCAACCTCAAACAATTTCCAAAACAATGCCAATATTCGCTTAAATAAGTCTGAAACATACACTAATACAATTACAAATGTTCCAATTGACGTGAAATACGACAGCGATGAATATTTTATAAGTGGTTTCTCTTCTGAAGCAACAGTTAGTTTGACGGGATCGAATCGCTTGACCTTGGCCAGTGAAATGCAGGAAAGTACTCGGAAATTCAAAATAGTAGCTTATCTGACCAATGTTAAGACAGGTATCTCAGAGGTGAAACTAAGTATTAATAATCTACCTAGTGGCCTGACAGCAACAGTAAATCCTGATAAGATCACTGTAAAAGTAGGTAAGCGCGTGAGTAAGACATTTCCTGTACAGACAACTATCACAGAAAGTCAGGTTGCTCAAGGAGTTTCAATTTCAAGTGTCAACTTCGGTGATTCGAAGGTTACCGTCTTTACTGATGAGGACTACATGGAAAGAATTGACCATGTAGAAGCGGTCTTACCAGAGAGTGACGTCATTAGTGGTAATTATACAGGCGTTGCAACTTTGAGAGCTGTAGACAGTACTGGGACTGCAATACCAAGTGTCATTAGTCCTTATGAAACGACAGTGAAGATTACGACTAAGACATCAGGTTCATCTTCGACAAGTACAAGCTCAACTTCTACGAGCTCTTCTAATCATTAATAAAACAGTTTATAACCTGAAAGGAATAATAGAATAATGGGAAAATATTTTGGAACCGATGGTGTTCGCGGAGAAGCAAATGTGGAATTGACGCCTGAATTGGCCTTTAAATTAGGTCGTTTTGGCGGTTACGTTCTGAGCCAGCACGAAAGTGAAGTGCCTAAGGTCTTCGTTGGACGTGATACACGGATTTCAGGAGAAATGTTAGAAAGCGCCTTGATTGCTGGTCTTTTATCAGTTGGTATTCATGTTTATAAACTTGGAGTTATTGCAACACCAGGTGTTGCTTATTTGGTTAAGTCAGAAAAAGCAAGCGCCGGAGTTATGATTTCTGCCAGCCACAACCCAGCACTTGATAATGGTATCAAGTTCTTTGGTGGTGACGGCTACAAGTTGGATGATGATCGAGAACTAGAAATTGAAGCACTACTTGATGCGACTGAAGATACTTTGCCACGTCCAAGTGCTGAGGGACTCGGAACTCTTGTTGACTATCCAGAAGGACTACGCAAGTATCAACAATATCTAGTTTCAACTGGTTTAGAGTTAGAAGGAATGCATGTTGCTCTAGACACAGCTAATGGTGCTGCTTCAACAAGTGCCCGTCAGATTTTTGCTGATTTGGGCGCTCAATTGACTGTTATTGGAGAAAATCCAGATGGACTTAATATTAACTTGAATGTTGGTTCGACTCATCCTGAAGCTTTGCAAGAGGTTGTAAGAGAATCGGGCGCTGCTATTGGTTTAGCTTTTGATGGAGATAGCGATCGTCTGATTGCTGTGGATGAGAATGGTGAGCTGGTAGATGGTGATAAGATTATGTACATCATCGGTAAGTATCTATCTGAAAAAGGCCAGTTGGCTCAAAATACTATTGTTACTACGGTTATGTCTAATCTTGGTTTCCATAAGGCATTAGATCGAGAAGGAATTCAAAAGGCTGTAACAGCTGTTGGAGATCGTTATGTAGTAGAAGAGATGCGCCAATCTGGCTATAATCTTGGCGGAGAACAGTCTGGACATGTGATTATCATGGACTATAATACAACAGGTGACGGCCAGTTAACTGCTGTACAATTAACCAAAATCATGAAAGAGACTGGTAAAAAGTTATCAGAACTCGCATCCGAAGTAACTATTTATCCTCAGAAATTAGTCAATATTCGAGTGGAGAATAGCATGAAGGACAAGGCGATGGAAGTCCCTGCTATTAAATCAATCATCGAAGAAATGGAAGCAAAAATGGCAGGAAATGGACGAATTTTAGTTCGTCCAAGTGGAACTGAACCATTACTTCGCGTAATGGCGGAAGCTCCAAGTCATGAGGAAGTTGATTTCTATGTTGATACGATTGCAGATGTTGTTCGTGCGGAAATTGGTATTGAATAAATAACTATGAAAACAAAGAAGTAGCATTGATTTTGCTACTTTTTTGTATGAAATGAATCAATTTACGTATATATCTTGTACTATAACTGATTTTTTTGTTATTTTTCTATAAAACATTTCCTACTTTTCTGTATTTTAGGTATAATAAAATATGAAGGAGGGAATAATGAATGAAAGAAAAAAATAATCTTGTTCTTAAATTCTTTATTTTGTTGTCGGCTATTGTTTTTGGTCTTGGAGTAACAAAATCAGCTCAAGCGACTGAAGTTACTGACTATACAAACAATGTTACTATAACTAAAAATGGTAGTCCTCTAACTAGCGATACAACAGTTACGACAAATGAGACCTTAGCTGTGACAAGTGACATTACTTTTCCGGATTCACAAGCTATTAATAGCGGTGATACCCTTACTCTGAAGCTGCCTCAAGAGTTAACTCTTATTACAGTTTTGAATTTTAATGTCATTGATGTCAAAAATGATAAGGGTGAAGTTGTTGGTACCGCTCAAGTAGATCCGAACAATCAGACGGTGACAGTAACTTTCAGTGATTACTTCTCTCGTTTGCCTGAAAATAAGAGAATGTCTCTAAATTTCAATGTTCGATTAAATAATGACACAGTCAAAGAGTCTGGCCCTGTTTCATTCCGTTTTGGTCAAACTGACTTTTCTTTCCAATATAAAAAGGATGATGGTCAAGCTGGTGAGTACGAGATGAAATATGGTTACCAAGACAAATCAGACCCAAGTATTGTTAAATGGCGTATTATCTTAAACGCTCGACAAGACATGCTTCGTGGAATGGTTATTTCTGATAATTTTGGTGACGGCTTAACTCTTGTTCCAGGAAGTTTACGTGCTGTGCGCTATGCACCAGTTCAAGGGGGAATTCGTAATGAAGCCCATCTTTTAACTCTACCTGTTCTTGATAATTTTACAAAGAAAGCAGTTCTTTCTAAAAATGCAAATGGCGACGTAAATGGATTCACAATCAACTTTGGTGATAATTACAATTGGCCAATGTATATTGAATACTCAACTCGTGTAGCGCCAGGAACTAAAGTAGGTGATACAGTAAATAATAAATTATCTTGGTCAGCTACAAACTTCCCAGGAGAACGAACAATCAATCGCTCACTTAGATTGGAAGCTGGTTCGGGAGATGGAAGTGCCGAACGCTCAAAAGATGTTGTAATCAAGGCTCAAAAAACTCTGGTCGGTAAAGAATTGACTAAGGGACAATTTAGTTTTGGTCTTTACGATGACAAGGGGCAACTTTTACAGACAGCTACTAATGAAGCTGATGGTTCTATTAATTTCGCAGCAATCAACTATAGCCAAGCTGGTACATTCAACTATGTAATTAAAGAAATTCCAGGCCAGGAAGATGGCTACACTTATGATGCTAAAGAGGTTAAAGTAACAGTTAAAGTTGTTGATGTATTGGGCGAAAAATTTGGTTCAGTTTCTTATGACGGAGACGCGACTTTTACCAATACATACAAACCAGTAACCTCTGTATCAGGTCATAAAACATGGGTTAATGATACAAACATGACTCGTCCACAGAGCATTACAGTTAATCTATATGCTAACAATCAAGTAGTAGCATCTAAAGTTGTCAGTGAAGCTGATGGCTGGAACTACACATTTAGTGGTCTTCCAGTAAATGATGAAAATGGTCAAAAAATTACCTATACAATTGGTGAAGATGCCATTGTAAACTATAGTTCAAAAGTTGAAGGTTATGACTTAATTAATACCTATGATCCGCCAACTATTCCATCAAATCCAGGAGAGCCTGGAAAGGATAAACCAAGCAATCCAGGTGGAGGCGATCCGAATGATCCTGGTCGTAAAACGCCAGATCCAAAAGTAGAAGATCCTAAAGGATCAAATAAACAAGATCCAAAAACACCAGGAACCAAGAAATCTGACAATAAACCAACCTTGCCAAAAACGGGTGAGCAAGTAGCGATCTGGTTGTCAGTAGCTGGGGTCTCAATTTTGGTTATTCTTGGTGGTGTGTTTGTAGTCTTAAGAAAGAAAAATAAACAATAATTGATGGCTTAAAACGATAAGAAGTCAGTTTTTAAGTAATCAAAATAATTTGAAAGA
>OKDT01000123.1_pt1 | contig 20554 bp, 20 predicted proteins | sample 1610451 | NCBI WGS metagenome assembly OKDT01 (sample SAMN04436652, study PRJEB24849) | human gut metagenome | biome: human gut; feature: NICU; material: stool | host: Homo sapiens | place: USA: Saint Louis, MO | collected 2012-10-21 | reverse complement strand
CCAGCGGATAGGGCCGTCGGCCATTGCCCGCCTTGGGATAAAACGGCTCGATGACAGCGGTCATATTCTGCCATGGCAGAATCTGCTCCATGCGGGAGAGGAAAATCTCTTTTCGGGTCTGACGGCGCTTAGTGCTGAATTCACTATCGGCGAAGGTGAGTTGATGGCTCATGATGTCCCTCTGGGATGCGCTCCGGATGAATATGATGATCTCATATCAGGAACTTGTTCGCACCTTCCCTAACGTTTGACTACCGGGCCATACTCAAACCGCCCTCAGCAGCTCACTGGTTCGGCACGGACAATTTCGGTCGTGATATGCTCACCCGGGTGATTTATGCCTGGCAGGTGGATATGCAGATTGCCTTTTTCACTACGTTGTTTCCGATGTTTTTCGGCACGGTGATGGGGCTGATTGTCGGATACTACGGTGGCTGGCTGGAGGTTCTGTTTCATCGACTGGTGGACGCTGTTATTACCTTCCCTCTTCTGGTTCTTGTGATTGTGATTGTGGCAGTTCTCGGACCCGGTCTGGTAAGTATGTATATTGCCGTCGGTATTATTTACTGGGTGTTCTACGCGCGATTAATTTCAGGTGAAGTCAGTGTTCAAAAGCGTCTGGATTATGTTGCTGCCGGAAAAGTGATGGGATACAGCGATTTGCGCATTATTTTTCGGCACCTCTTACCCAATGTCATCAATGTGACTCTGGTGTACTGGATGACGGATATGGCTCTGGCTATCCTGCTGGGCTCAAGCCTCGGATATCTGGGACTCGGTGCCCAGCCACCGGCAGCTGAATGGGGTGTACTGATTGCCGGGGGGAAAAACTTCATGGACACTGCCTGGTGGATCACAGTTTTTCCCGGGCTGGCGATCGTGATGACAGGACTGGGTTTCAGCCTGATGGGGGATGCCCTGACTGAATTCCTCAAGTCCGGTAACCAATAAGAGGACAGGCCAAGAAATGAGTGGAGCATCGTTACTGGAGGTGCAGAGCCTCACAACAATATTGCCAGCAGCCCGTGGTCAACTGACGGCCTTACGTGACGTCAGTTTTTCCCTGCAGGAGGGGGAAATCCTGGGACTGGTAGGAGAATCGGGATCCGGAAAAAGCGTTACCCTGAAATCATTGTTGCAGCTGTTGCCGGCAGATTCGCAGATTCAGGGGAATATTTGCTGGCGCGGTACCCCTGTCAGTAATAAGGGGACACAATCCGTCAGAAGCCTCAGAGGTCGCCATATTGCCATGATTTTTCAGGAGCCAATGAGTGCCCTCAACCCTGTTCTGACCGTAGGATGTCAGATTGATGAAAGTCTACGAGCACACACAGCTCTCAACCGTCGTCAGAGACTGAAACGTACCGTTGAATTACTGGATATGGTGGGAATCCCTGCGGCTTCTGCCAGGATAAATGATTATCCACATCAGTTCTCAGGGGGCATGCGCCAGAGAGTGATGATCGCGATCGCTCTGGCCGGTGAACCGGAACTGTTACTGGCAGATGAGCCGACAACAGCGCTGGATGTAACTATCCAGGAGCAGATCCTGAAATTGTTGCTACAACTGCGAACCGAACTCGGGATGAGTATTATTTTTGTGACGCATGACCTGGCAGTGGTCGCACAGCTTTGTGACCGGGTTTCTGTGATGTATGCCGGAACAGTGGTGGAAACGGGACCTGTGGATACGGTACTGCACCAGCCATTACATCCCTACACGCAGGGATTGCTGGCGTCCATTCCTCAGGAAGGAACGGAGCGTACACCGCTGGAAACGATTGAAGGAACACCTCCCTCATTGAAAGGTATGCCTGAAGGATGCCCGTTTGCACCACGTTGTACTTACGCCACAGGGCAATGCAATGAGCACCGCCCTTCGCTGGTTGCCGCCAGCACCGGGCATCATATTGCCTGTTATCATCCACTCACCTCCCGGTTAACCGGAGTCTGCCATGAATCATAAAACTGAAATTCCGGTATTAACGGTAGATGATGTCTGTGTGACATTTCCTCTCCGATATTCGTTGTGGGAACGGTTACACGGGTATCCGCGACGAGCTGTCCAGGCTCTGAACGGCGTACATCTGACACTCCGTCCCGGAGAAACGTTAGGGATTGTCGGAGAGTCCGGATGTGGTAAATCGACGCTGGCACGTGCTCTGGTGGGGCTGAATGGTACCAGTCACGGTGAAATCCATTTTCACGGTCAGAATATTGCTTCATTACGTGGTAGAGCGCGGCGTGACTTTAACCGTCGGGTACAGATGATTTTCCAGGATCCGTATGGCTCCCTGAATCCCCGGATGACTGTAGGGCAGATTTTAACAGAAGCGCTGACGGTCCACCATATTTGCCCGCCAGTAGAGATCCCCTCTCGGATCAGGTCGTTGCTGGAACTGGTACGCTTACCTGCTGATGCGGTAAATAAGCTACCAAAAGCATTTTCCGGTGGTCAACGACAACGTATCGGTATCAGCCGGGCCCTGGCTGTTGAGCCGGAAGTAATTGTGGCAGATGAACTGGTTTCTGCTCTCGATGTGTCTGTACAGGCACAGGTGGTTAATCTGTTACTGGATTTACAAGCCCGGTTAAAACTGAGCGTGATTTTTGTGGCTCATGATTTGCGTCTTGTCAGGCATATTTCTCATCGTGTTGCCGTGATGTATCTGGGGGAAGTTGTGGAAATTGCTCCGGCGGTCAGTCTGTATCAACAGCCATTACATCCATATACTCAGGCACTTTTACGTGCAGCGCCAGGATTTGATACTACCCTGCGTTCCCGCCCGGTGAGTCTGAAAGGGGAATTACCCAGCCCTCTGTCTCCTCCATCCGGTTGTCGCTTCCATACCCGATGTCCACAGGCGACGGAACGCTGTAGACAGGAACACCCGGTATTATCTCCCCGGCAGGGAGAGCGTGCCGTAGCCTGTCATTATGCCTGAATAGTCTGATTATTAACGGAGAACTTGCATGAATACAGTAGCACTGGCAATACATGGTGGTTGTGGCGTCATGGCCCTGGAGGATTTATCGTTAGAGGAATGGACTGAGGCTCGACAGGATTTGCAGAAAGCACTCCAGACAGGATGGAAGATACTAAAATCAGGAGGAAGTGCATTAGATGCCAGCCAGGCTGCTGTCGTGGTGATGGAAAATTCAGTTCACTTTAATGCCGGATATGGTGCTGCGCTGAATACGGCAGGAGAACATGAACTGGATGCCTCTATCATGTCGGGAGTCGATTTGGCCGCTGGTGCTGTATCCGCTGCCCGGAAGATCCGCAATCCTGTGTTGGCTGCCCGGAAAATACTTGATTTGAGGGAAAGTGTGTTGTTAACAGGAGACGGGGCTGATGCTTTTGCCCGTCATTATGGTCTGGATATGGTGGAAAATACCTATTTCACCACACCACGCCGTGTAAAAGCGCTGGAGGTTATGAAACAACATCAGCTTGCCGGGACATATAAAACAGCGCGTGAGTCAGAGAAGCACGGAACAGTTGGAGCAGTTGCTCTGGATTTGGAGGGACATCTTGCTGCCGCAACTTCTACGGGAGGGTATACCAATAAACCTGTAGGGCGGGTTGGGGACAGTTCCGTGATCGGTGCCGGAACCTGGGCTAAAGATAATGTCTGCGCGGTTTCTTCAACCGGGCAGGGGGAGTTTTTTATTCGTTATGCTGTGGGGCATGAAATTTCCTGTCGTATTGAATATGCGGGACAATCGCTTGAAGTGGCTGCGGATCAGATGGTTAATCATATATTAAAGGCACATGGTATTGGTGCCGGCCTCGTGGCGATAGATAGTAAAGGCAACGTTACAGCGCCATACAATACACTGGGGATGTTCAGGGGCTGGATACATGCTGAAGGGGACGGTGTTGTCGCTACACATGATGAGTATTTCGCTTTCCAGGCAATACTTTGATATTAATGACCTATCTCAATAGGAATTGTCTAAGCGGTACAAAAGTTCATTGATGAGTAATGGAGGCAATATGGAAAACAGTAACTGGCATATAAGTGACGAGCTTCAGGAAAATGAGTCCTTGAGTCCCTGAATATCCCCTTACAGAGTAGGAACTGTAGGTAATGGTGCTGGACGACTGGACAATCACCTCGCAAGGTATCGCACTCTATTTTCCACAAAACCGGCACATGCCCGTCGCGTTACGACTGTTTGTCGACACCGTGAAAGCCACAACGCGCATCTGAAAAGCCCGACCAGGGCCGTTCAGGCGCGGCGAAAGGCCTGAACGCACCTCGTACCACCGTTTATTTGCTCAGTCACAAATAAACTGCGCTTCGCACTGGCGGGCGATTTCCCACAGCCTGTTGCGAATGACCTGCTTAAGTTGCAGCGTGGACTGGGACTGGGGTTGATCACGACGGCTGATCAGCATCACTTCAAACGGCAACGGCTGTGCGACGGGGAGTAATTTTAGCTGTTCGGCATAGCGGCAAGCCGTGAACAGATCCACCACGCCCACACCGCCGCCTGCCAGTACCATATCCGCAATCACCGAGTAGGTTTTAATCGATAACGACACTGCCGGATTCAGCTTTTTATCGCGTAGCGCGCGGTGCAGGACGCGCCCAAGCGGATCCTGGGTCTGCATCATCAGCAGGTTATTCGCGCATAACCATGCCAGCGTAACGGGCTCATGTTGGGGATGATTTGGCGGCAGTAGCGCCACCATTGACGACTGAAACAGCGGTTCCGCCAGCAGCGCTGCATCCACCTGCTGACCAAAGACCAGGGCGAAATCAAGCTGATTCTCCAGGATCATTTGGCATAAGGTACTAAAGTGTTCCGTGACCAGTTCAACGCTGACCGAGGGCACCTGTTGTCGCCAGGTGACCAATGCCGGTGCCAACACCATTTGACCGAAAGCGTGAGCCGCACCAACACGGACGATCTGCCCTTCGCCGCGTCGCAGTTGTTCAGTGAGCTGGGTGATGGATTGTAAGCGTTGGTAGAGATCTTCCACCTCTGGCAGCAGCCGTCGCCCTTCTGCCGTGACGCTCATGCCCTGGATACGCCGCTCAAACAGCGCAAAGCCCAGTTGCTGTTCTGCATGATTCAGCACGCGGCTGATATTGGGCTGCGATACGTTGAGCAGGCGCGCGGCTGCGCTGATGCTGCCGGTCTGTACGATGGCCTGAAAGACTTCTATGTGACGGAGCCGCATCATTATTTACCCTGTGTGGATTCAGCTACCCGCAGGCCGCTGTGATGCACCCTTTTCAGCGCTTCACTTACAGCACCGCCAACGCCTGAATCAAAATGGAAAACCTGAACCATCTGTCATCTCACCCGCGGTACGGGCAAAGAAACGGCCAGCGCCTGAATCTGTCCTGCCTCTGTCGTTATTCCTTACTGCCGATACGATCCGGGCGGGTAAAGACAGGACAACCCCTGCTGCAAAAATTGTACCGTAAAACAGAGGGAGGCGAAGGGACCCGCTACCGCCTTGCGCTGAAATAAGGCGGCGCCGGGCTTATGCAAGGGGAAACAGGTGCAAATCGCGCCGGTATCGGTCCATTTCCCCTCACTGGCTGAATCATTGAAAAGGGTAAAGCCAGGCGTTCGCCCTGCCATGGTGCAGCGGGGAGACGGCCGGGTTATCTCATGTGGATCGACGGTGCCTGGTGGCGGATTGTCGGTCAGTGCGCACGATCGCGCCCGGCGACGATGTTTCTGAAAAAAGGAAGCTGCAGGGGCGAAGGTTACCCGCCCCTGACCTCATGGCTGTCCCTGTGCTACGACTGGGTACTCGCCAGGTAAGAAAATGCACTGAGCAAGCTGATCAACGTCTCCATCCGCTCTGCCTGATATCCCACGGTAACCGCATCGATGCGCGTGACGCCGGGGATCAGGCTGAACAGATCGGCCAACACGGGTTTACTGGCCTGAAGCTGCATATGATAAGGCGCGGTCAACCGGGTCGTGCGCGTATCGCGCTGATGCTCAAGCGCGGCGCGTGCAGCACTGCCTATGGCACGTTGTGCCGCTTTGGGACTAATGGATTCTGCGCAGGTATGGGAAATGGCGCGTTTGACACAAACGTAGTCAACCGTTGGGTAATACTCTGCTATCCAGCTCTGCAGCTGATCGTCGCCCGTGACCAGCCACAGTGGCGTGCCCTGCTCAGCGGCGGCAGCGGCGTAAATATCGGTTTCGCCCATCACCAGGCCATTGATATGGATACGCCAGAATGCACGGCCATTAATGGTGTGCGCCAGTACGCCGGGTTCGCCTGCTGCGCTGTGATAGCCCACCAGAAATAATCCGTCGAACGTCTGCTGTTCTATGCCTTCAACCATCGACAAGCCGCGCGGTTTGCCCTGCACCAGCCGGGCGCGGGGATCAAGATTTTCCGCCCGCAGGTTGGTCATTTGCGCATGGCTGTCTGCAACGACCACCTCCGTTGCGCCTCCCGCGAACGCCCCCTCAATCGCGGCATTCACTTCCTGTTCCATCAGACCACGGGCCAACTGATATTCCGGGTTGCCGGGTGTGCATTGCTCCGGACGCATAACGCCCGCGATACCTTCAATATCGGCAGAAATAAAAATTTTCATGTGGTTAACCTGTCCAGAATCTGAGTCAGTGAGGGGCGATGGTGACCCCGAAAGCCGGTAACAGGCTCTGCGCTCAACAAGGCATCGAGTACAGCCTGTTCGGTGGCATCTGCCGCGGCGGCAAGCAGCGGCTCCAGCATGGCGTCCTGCGGCGGTTGCGGCAGCGGTTGCGTTGAAAACGCTACGGCGATATCGCCCGAGCCGTGGCCCCAGTAGCTGCCCAGCCGCCCGAGGCCGGCACCGGCACGCTTCGCGATACGCTTCAACTGACGCGCATCCAGCGGCGCATCCGTCGCCATCACGATGATGACAGAACCGGCATCACGTTGCGGTGCCTCTCCTGCCAGCAGCGGTGCAATCACTTCACCGAGTCGCACACCGTCAAGCGTGAGCGCGCTGAGCGCGCCAAAATTCGCCAGCACCAGCACTCCCAGCGTGGCATTGAGCGACGGAATAACACGCGAGGCCGTGCCGATCCCGCCCTTCAGATTAAAACAGCTCATCCCGCGTCCTGCGCCAACGCTGCCGCGGGAAAAGTGCGCTGCGGCTGTATGCAATGCTTCCTGCGCCATCGCCTCACTGATGGCCAGCGCCTGAATATCATTGAGCCAGCCGTCGTTGCACTCCAGGGCCAGCGGGTTCACCGTCGGCAGCGTCCGCCCGAGTTCCGGGTTACGACGGATGGCATCCCGTACCAGCGCGGTAAACAGCGTGCCCACCGCCAGCGTGTTACTGAGCAGAATCGGCGTGTGTAACACACCCAGCTCCTCGACCTGTGTCAGTCCGACCGGTTTCGCAAAGCCATTCAGAACTTCAGCTCCGCACGGCAGCGGCGTGAGATACAGGTTATCACCCGGCGGAACGATAGCGGTGACGCCAGTCTGCCGCTCTCCCTCAGCCAGCGTGACGTGGCCGACGCGCACACCAGCCACATCGCTGATGCGATTAGTGGGGCCGCATGCGCTACGCGGCTGCCCCAACTGACGCTCGTTACGCCAGCGATCCAGCAGCAGTTCGCACTGCAGTTGTTGAAAGTCCATCATCAGCCCTTAAGTTTCGGGTCGAGCGTGTCACGCAGCGCGTCGCCGAGCAGGTTAAACGCCAGCACCGTGATAAAAATCGCCAGCCCCGGAAACACGCTCATGTGCCACGCGCCCGCCATCATCATGCTCCGGCTCATGGCCAGAATATTGCCCCATTCAGGCACATCCGGCTCCGGTCCGAGGCCAATAAAGCTTAAGCCTGCCGCTGTGAGAATACTGGTGCCAATGCGCATCGTAAAATAAACAATGACGCTGGAAAGCGTGCCCGGCAGAATATGGCGCAGGATAATGATTCGGTCGGGTGCACCGGCACAGCGCACGGCTTCCACATAGGCAGCCTGTCTCAATGACAGCGTGGAGGCGCGAACAATCCGGGCAAAGACGGGCACGCTGAACACCGCGACGGCGATGATGACATTGTTCAGGCCCGTTCCCAGAAGCGCCACCACCGCAATGGCCAGCAGCATGCCGGGAAACGCGAATAACACATCAGCACCGCGCATGATCAGCATATCGACCCAGCTACCGTAATAGCCCGCCAGCAACCCCAGCACGACGCCGACAATCATGCCGAGCGTCACGGACAGCACGCCGACATACAGCGAAATACGCGCCCCATAGATAATACGGCTGAGCAGGTCGCGCCCCAGTTCATCGGTGCCCATCCAGTGTGCTGCCGAAGGGGGCGAGGATAACGCCATCCAGTCGGGTGCCATCGGATCCCAGGGAGCCAGCCAGGGCGCAAAGATCGCCACCAGAATCAGCAGCAGGACAAATCCGCCTGAAACCAGCGCCAGAGGATTGCGCACAAAAGCATGCAGGAAATCGCGCCACGGCGAGCGAATAACCTGAGGCGGGTTATCAGTCAGCGATTGATGACTCATCTCGGCTCCTGTCGCAGACGAATTGCCGGATTGACGACCGCGTAAAGCAGATCCACCAGCAGATTAATGACGATAAATTCAAATACAAACAGCATCACCAGCGCCTGAATGACCGGCTGATCCTGCGCTTTGATAGACTCAATTAACAGCCAGCCTAACCCTGGCCAGTTGAAGACGCTTTCCACGACAATCGAACCGCCCAGCAGAAAACCAAACTGCAACCCCAGCATGGTGATTACTGGGATGAGCGCGTTACGCATCACGTGTTTCCACGTCACCAGACGGTTACGCAGCCCTTTAGCTTTCGCGGTGCGCACGTAATCTTCCTGTGCCACTTCAAGGAAAGCCGAGCGGGTAAAGCGTGCCATGACCGCCGCAACGGACGATCCCAGCGTGATGGCGGGCAGGACAATATCGCTGGCCTTGTTAAAGCCGCTGACCGAGAACAGGCCAAAAGGCATCGCAACGAACTGGATTAGCAGCAGCCCCAGCCAGAACGCCGGCATCGAGATACCGCCCACCGCCACGCTCATTAGCGTCCAGTCTTGCCATTTCCCTCGTTTCAGGGCCGCGAGTACGCCAAGCATCAGGCCGAGAAGCACAGACCAGGCGAAACCGGCTAAGGCGAGCCACAGTGTGGGCAGGAAGCCCTGCTTAATCACCTGCAGCACCGGTTGCTGGGTGCGGTACGTGGTGCCAAGATCGCCATGTAACAGGCTGTCTATCCAGTTAACATACTGCTGCGGCAACGAGTCGTTGAGCCCGAGGTGCTGACGTGCCGCTTCGACCGCTTCAATCGGTGCATCCGGCCCGGCATAAATGCGCGCCGGATCGCCCGGCAGCAGCTTGATGAAACCGAAAACCAGCAGCGAGACCACCAGCAAAACCGGGATCATCTCCAGCAATCGGCGAATGATGTATGCAAACATGCCATTCCCTGAAATAAAGGTGAAACGGGAAGCCTCACGTGCCGCCGTAACCGGCAAGGGCACGTGAGGGACATCCGCGACTTATTTAAACGACGCCTGAGTAAACAACAGATTGCCATCAGGCAGCATCGAAACGCCGCTCAGGGTGCTGCGTTTGCCTACCAGATTGTCTGGCGTGCCAAGGAACGCCACGGGGGCCTCTTTCCACAACAGCTTTTGCGCTTGTGCATAGGCGATACCACGTTTTGCCGGATCGGCCGTCGCCAGCCCGGCAGCAATCGCCTTGTCGACATCAGGATTGCTGAAATAGGAGACATTGTACGAGGTAGGTACCCAGGATTCGGTGGCGAACAGCGGACGCAGAGCCCAGTCGGCATCGCCTGTAGACGTCGACCAGCCGCCATAATAGAGGTCAAATTCGGCTTTTTTCGGGTCCTGAACGCCCCACAGCTTCGCGTTGCGCGTTCCGGAATCCATCGGTGTCACCGTGGCGCGAATACCCACCGTGGCCAGTTGCGCCTTCAGCACCTGGGCGGCGCGCACGCTGGCGGTCGCATTGGTGACCCAGAGCTTGAGATCCAGCCCATTCGGGTAGCCCGCCGCTTTCAGCAACGCTTTGGCCTTATCCGGCGCATAGTGGTAATCGGGATCGCTCTGCTTCTCATAGAACTGCACCCCTTCCGGCATCGCGGAGGTGGCCGGTTTACCCAAACCGGCAAAGGCCACCTTCAACCACAGATTACGGTCAATCGCATAGTTGATTGCCTGGCGCACGCGGACATCGGCCAGTGGCTTATGCTGCGTATTGATCGCCATGTAATAGAGATAGATGCTCGGATCGCGCTGAATCGCGAGGTTGCTGTCCTGCTTCACCGCCGCGATCAGATCCGAAGGCAAAGGCCAAATGGCATCCACCTGACCCGATTTCAACGCGGCAACCCGTGTCGCATCTTCCGGACTGGGTGAGAAGATCACCTGATCGACTTTGGGCCAGCCCTGCCGCCAGTAACCGTCATACTTCGCCAGCGTGACCGCTTTGCCCGGTGTCCAGTTTACGAATTTAAATGGTCCGGTCCCCACCGGATGCAGCCGCAACTGGGCCTCGTCCGGATACTGTTTCAGAACCGACGGGCTCCACATCACCGCCGAAGGGTGCGCCAGCGTGTTAATAAAAGCACCAAATGACTGATTGAGTGAGATTTTCACCTGATCGGGTGCCAGCACCGTCACCTTATCGATCATTTTGTACAGGCTGTTGCGCTTCAGTCCTTTTTTCTGGTCAGCCAGACGATCAAGGTTCGCTTTGACCGCTTCCGCATCAAAAGGCGTACCGTCCTGGAAGGTAACGCCTTTACGCAGCGTCAGCGTAAATTCCGTCGCACTGTCGTTGGAGGTGTAACCGGTCGCCAGCCAGGGCTCCAGCTTCATCTGGGGATCAAACTGAAACAGGCGCTCAAAGATACCGCTTTGCACCGAGTAGCTGACATTATCCGAGGTATCGTGCGGATCGAGCCCCGTAATATCGGCATACATTGAAATGCGCAGATCCTGTGCCTGCGCGGTCATGACCAGTGTCGTCGTTAAGGCGAGGGCGAGTGAAGTACGGCGGAACAGCGTTTTCATAAAATCTCCTGGTCGTTAAGGATTATCGCAATGCAATGCCGTCAGCGACCCAGTGTTGCGGTGCAACCTGCCGATAACGGGGTTTCGTGACCGTTTCGCCCACCTTTCGCAACGGCGAAGGGATTTCGCTGTCATCAAAACGGCGAGGCTGACGGTTCTCGGGATCTGCCACCGGCACGGAGGCCAGCAGACGTTGGGTATAAGGATGTTGCGGTTGATTAAAGACCGACTGGCGCGGTCCGAGCTCGACAATCTGGCCGAGGTACATCACCGCCACGCGGTTGGCAATGCGCTCGACGACCGCCATATCATGAGAGATGAATATCCAGGCTACGCCCGTTTGCTGCTGGAGATCCATCATCAGATTCACCACCTGCGCCTGAATTGAAACGTCAAGGGCCGATACGGCTTCATCAGCAATAATCACTTTCGGTTTCAGGGCCATCGCGCGGGCAATGGCAATACGCTGGCGCTGACCGCCCGAAAATTCGTGCGGATAACGGCGCGCGTGCTCCGGCAACAGCCCGACGCTTGTCAGCAGCGCATCAATGTGTGGAGAAGCCTGTTCCAGTGAGTCCACCATGCCATGCAACAGCAACGGCTCGGCAATGGTAAACCCCACCGTCAGACGTGGATTCAGTGACGCATAGGGGTCCTGAAACACCATCTGAATTTCACGGCGCAGCGGCTGGAATGCCGTCTCTTTCAGATGAGAGATTTCCTTTCCTTCAAAGTGGATGCTTTCCGCCTCACTGGCGATCAGGCGCATCAGCGCACGCCCGGTGGTCGATTTACCGCAGCCGCTTTCACCCACGATGGCCAGGGTTTCACCCGGCCACAGACTGAAATCAATCTGCTCAACCGCATGCACATGATGCGTATGGGTCGAGAAGATGCCGCTGCGGATGGGGTAATACACTTTTAACCCACGTACATCGAGTAGCGGTTCGCTGTCGTAGCGCGCCGTCAGCTGTTCGTGTTGCGCCACCTGTTGTGCACCCAACAGAGGAAAGCGTTGCGGCCACGCGTATTCGCGCATGTCGCCCAGTTTTGGCACGGCTGCCAGCAACGCTTTGGTATATGCATGCTGCGGGGCGGCAAAAATCTCTGACACGGTGCCCTGCTCGACCACTTCGCCACGCAGCATGACCACAACACGATCCGCAATTTCCGCCACAACGCCCATATCATGGGTGATAAACAACACCGCCATGTCCTTCTCGCGTTGCAACTCACGCAGGATATGTAAAATGCGCGCCTGTACGGTGACGTCCAGCGCCGTCGTGGGTTCGTCGGCAATCAGGAGTTGCGGATCACAGGCCAGCGCCTGAGCAATCATCACGCGCTGGCGCATTCCGCCGGACAGCGCGTGCGGATAGCTTTTCATGACGCGATCGACATCGGCAATACGTACCTGTCGCAGCAGTTCACGTACGCGCGCATGAGCCTGTTTCTTGTCGCACTGATGATGGTCGCGTAACGCTTCGGTGAGTTGATCATCGATACGCAGCACCGGATTCAGTGAGGTCATCGGCTCCTGAAAGATCATCGCCATTTCACGGCCACGCAACGTGCGGCGCTGACTGTCATCCAGCGTTTCTAACGCATGAACTTCTCCGCGGCGATCGCGAAACTGCATGCTGCCGCGATCGATACGGCCGCTGCTCGCCAGCAAGCCCATCACGGCCAGCGACGTGACTGATTTACCTGAGCCGCTCTCGCCCACCACGGCGACAATTTCGCCTGGATAAATGGCGAAACTGATGCCTTTCAGCGCCTGATTCTCACCACTGCGTCCACGAAATGAGACGCTAAGGTTCTGAACAGCAAGCACCGGTGATGCACCGTCAGCACGTGTGGCAGAAGAAGTGAGTCGTGTGTCCGTCATCAATGCCTCGTCGCGTTACAGCCAGATACGGCCATCGGAGTAATTCAAAAAAGGAGAGCTGTCAGCCGCCAGCCAGATCGGGCCATCTAAATCGACGTGCTCTGCGTGCACCGCCACGGGCAATGCCGCTTCCATCGCCAGGGATGAACCCAGCATGCAGCCGACCATGATGCGCATGTTCTGCTTGTGCGCTTCATCGACCATCGCCAGCGCTTCCGTCAGACCTCCGCACTTATCCAGCTTGATGTTGATCATCTCGTAGCGATGACGCAGGCTGGCAATGTCCTCTCGCGTGTGGCAACTCTCGTCCGCACAGACGGGAACAGGATGACGGAAGCGTTGCAGGTCATGATCCTGACCAGCGGGAAGCGGTTGCTCGACCATCGCGATGTTAAAGGCCTGAAGCGCCACCAGCAGGCTTTCCAGATCCATTCCCGACCAGGCTTCATTGGCATCGATAATGAGCGTCGCACGCGGGGCCGCCGCACGAATCGCCGCCACTTTTTCCAGAACCGCATCGCGGTCAAGCTTGATTTTGAGCAGGATGGCACCCCGCGAGACGGCATCCGCCGCCGCCAGCGCCATGTTTTCCAGCGTATCGAGGCTGAGGGTTTCCGCCGTGACGACCGAGCGTGGCGGCGGGCATGCACTTTGTTGCCAGAGCGTTTGACTGGCCCGTGCGGCGTCAAGTCGCCACAGTGCGCAGTCCAGCACATTGCGCGCGGAACCGGCGGGCAAACGGTGTTGCAGATCATCGCGGCTCAGGCCTGCTTCCACGTCAGCACGTACCGCCTCAAGCTGGGCCTGAACGCTGTCTGGCGTTTCATCGTAGCGCGCCGTTGGTGTACATTCGCCCTGCCCAATAAAGCCGTTTTGCTCAAGCGTGACGCGGATAACCGTCACGGCGGTACGCACACCGCGCGAGATAGCAAACGGTCGCGCCAGCGGCAGTTCCACCACGTTGATCTGCACCTGTCTCATCTCAGCCCCGCTCCTGAAGCAGCGCGGCGATGTCATCGATACCAAAACGCACCGGATCGGTTGCCGGTAAACCGAATTCGGCACAGATTTCAGCACAATAGGCGCGCGCGTCTTCTTCCGTGTAGTTTGAGGTGTTAATCGCAAAGCCAGCCAGTTGAACGGACTCACTGGTCACCCGGGCGGCGCGCAGATTGGCTTCCACGCAGTCTTTCAGGCTAACCATCGGTTGATGCGGCAAATGGCGCATATGCGGACGGCCCATTTCATGGCACATCACCAACCAGTGCGGTTGCGCACCGTGCATAAGCCCCATACTGACGCCCGCGTAAGAGGGATGGAACAACGATCCCTGCCCTTCCACGATATCCCAGTGATCATCATCGTTGGCAGGAGACAGGGCTTCTGCCGCACCGGCAATAAAGTCCGCGATTACCGCATCCACAGCAATGCCTTCCCCTGCAACCAGAATCCCGGTCTGTCCCGTGGCACGAAAATCCGCTTTCATTCCGCGCGCACGCATTGCCGCTTCCAGCGCCAGTGAGGTGTACATCTTGCCCACTGAGCAGTCGGTCCCCACCGTGAGTATCCGCTTGCCTGAACGCTTCTTACCGCTGCCAACACTCAGCTTCGGACGCATATGACGTAAATCGAAAAGCGCAACACCAAACGTCTCTGCCAGCGTGACCAGCTCGGGCCCATCTACCAGACGATGATGTAATCCGCTGGCCACGTTCATGCCGGCTTTGATGGCACTTTTCACCGTATCCAGCCAGTGTTCGGGCAGATATCCCCCTGCGTTGGCGGTGCCCAGCACCAGCGTTTTCGCGCCGCGCGCTTTGGCGCTGGCGATATCAAGTTCATCCAGCCCCAGGCTGACCGTACAGCCCGGCAGTTTAATTTCGCCAACGCACTGTTCCGGTCGCCAGATATGAATACCGCGCGCCGTTTTTGCCGCGAGGGGATCGGTAACATCGCCAAGAAAAAGTAAATAGGGTTGTGGGATTAGCATGAGAGTTCTCGTTTCAGACAAAGGTAAGGTTCTGAAACCACTATTTCATGCGTGTTGAAAAGTGACGAATGCTTGTTTGGTTGCGGGGTATAACGGCAGGCTATAGTCAGATAAAAAACTAATGGCAACCGCGTTATTTCAACGAATCAGGGTGAAATCGGCCCCGGTGCCGGGGCGAGTCATATGAAAAGGATAATATCCGCCGGGGAATCCATGGAGAGATATCGCTTTATGTCAGTCAACGGGAAGCAAGGCCGTCTACTTCGACGCTGTCTTTCATAATGCCCCGGCATGGTATCGGGTGCCACGGATAACACGCTTTGGGGCGTGGTGAGGATGTTATCTTTCCTCTCAAAACGCTGTGACTGACAACCGAGAGGAAACGCGGTAATTACAGCTTTCCGGTCAGATAGAGTCTGTACATAAATTTGTGTAATTGCCTGATTTTGATATGTTCAATCCAACATCAAAAGCAGGTTAATTTATGGACGAAAAACAGTTGCAGGCTCTGGCTAACGAACTGGCCAAAAATCTCAAAACCCCTGACGATCTCAACCAGTTCGATCGCCTGCTGAAGAAAATCAGCGTTGAGGCGGCTCTCAACGCCGAAATGTCCCACCATCTGGGCTACGATAAAAATCAGCCCAAACTGGGGGCTAATTCCCGTAACGGCTATTTCACAAAGACCGTTACCACCGGCGATGGCCCTCTGGAACTACGTACCCCACGCGATCGTGATGGCTCCTTCGAACCCCAACTGGTGAAGAAAAACCAGACCCGCATTACCGGCATGGATAACCAGATTTTATCGTTGTATGCCAAAGGGATGACCACACGCGAGATCGCCGCCGCGTTCAAAGAGTTGTATGACGCGGATGTCTCACCCGCGCTGGTCTCAAAGGTCACCGATGCGGTCATGGAGCAGGTTGTCGAATGGCAAAATCGTCCGCTGGATGCAGTCTATCCCATTGTTTATCTTGACTGTATCGTCCTGAAAGTCCGACAGGATAGTCGTGTCATCAATAAATCGGTGTTCCTGGCGCTGGGCATTAATATCGAAGGCCAGAAAGAGTTGCTGGGGATGTGGCTGGCCGAAAATGAAGGGGCGAAGTTCTGGCTGAATGTGCTGACAGAATTGAAGAATCGTGGCCTGAACGATATCCTCATTGCCTGCGTTGACGGCCTGAAAGGTTTCCCGGACGCCATCAACGCGGTGTATCCGGAGGCCCGCATCCAGCTGTGCATCGTGCATATGGTGCGCAACAGCCTGCGGTTCGTCTCCTGGAAGGACTACAAAGCCGTCACCCGCGACCTGAAAGCGATTTACCAGGCACCGACGGAAGAAGCAGGCCAGCAGGCGCTGGAAGCGTTCGCCGCAGCCTGGGACAGCCGCTATCCGCAGATAAGCCGAAGCTGGCAGGCAAACTGGGCCAACCTGGCGACGTTCTTCGCTTACCCGGCAGACATCCGCAAAGTCATCTACACCACCAACGCCATAGAATCACTGAACAGCGTGATCCGGCATGCTATCAAAAAGCGTAAGGTGTTCCCGACGGACGACGCGGTGAAAAAGGTGGTGTGGCTGGCAATCCAGGCGGCCTCACAGAAATGGACGATGCCGCTGAGGGACTGGCGTATGGCAATGAGCCGCTTTATTATCGAGTTCGGTGACCGCCTGGACGGTCACTTCTGAGAAAAGGCATTTACACAGAATCGTGTACAGGGTCCCGCTGGCGGGCTTTTTTTATGTGACACCGGACAGGAGCGCCAGGCATCATGACAGCGCCCTATCATCTCTTGCTTCACTTCCTGTCAGGTTTAAGACGACTATCAAACCGGAACGGAATCTGTTGAGCCTTCAGCACGATCCCGTAAAACTCAGGGTGCTCAGGATTTAACAGATAATTGAACTCTACCGGCGATAAGGCTGAGGGAACACGCAGTGCAACCGAGCTCCTGGTAAATGACCAGGCATCTCCGTAATCAGCCAGTTCCTGAGGCGCATCCTCATCAGCCCAGTTGCCCGGTAATTCATCCATGTTTGCGCTTTGGATCAGTTCATCAGGCACATCGATACTCAATAGCGTGAAAGAGTCCATTATCTGTGCCGCATGCAGGTGTACCAGCGTCTCCAGCATCGTTAGTGAAGCCGTTTCGGAGACATATACCATTGACACCCCCACGCTATTCCAGCGCCCACCAGCCTCTTTCGCACCATATCCGGTCCAGGCCGTAGAAAGATACTTTGTTTTCGTCAGCCTGTAGAGGATCACGAGTACACCCCATGCTCCAGACGCGTAATCAGCTTAATGACCTCATAGGCTCCCGTTTCGGATGCCATCAGGTCTGCTGGCACTTTCCAGCTCAATGCCCGGTTAGGTTCGTTCAACCACTTCTGTGCGGCTTCCCTGTCGCCTTCAAACAAATCTACCGCCCGATCAATGACGCGGATAATACGTACCAGACGTTCACTTTGTTCCGGGTTAAAACGTGCCTTCACACTGCGGCTAAATGTGGTTGACGGGATACCGGACATTTTTCTCAGGTCATTCTGGGTTATTCTGGCCCAGTCAGTGATCCGGTTCGCCACCTTCCCGTCCAGGCCTTCATTGATTTGGCCCAGAAGCGCTACGCCATCAGCATTATTTAACCCGGCAACCTGCCAGAGGCGCTGTGGTCTGGCTGGAGTTGAGGACAAACTAAAAGTTTTCATAGCAAACCTCCATTTGGTCATTACATTATACCCAAATGGTAACACCAGGGCAAATATCAACCACCAGCAGACGGAAGGCATTTTTCCTGATTGCGATACCTCAGAGTGTAGCGATCGGTATCGAGTCCCACCTCGTTGTGTAGGCTGGAGAGAGCATATCTCTCTTCATTGACCACGCCGGTGCGATGCCCCGACCGGCAAACCATACTTTACCTTTGCCTGAGTTGTTTATCGTATCCAGTACATTCATGAGCGCCTCACTGTTTGCATACGACCTACCTCATCAAATAACGATAGCTGGGTAACTCCGCAGGGACGGAAATCGTTGATGAAGTGGTTTACTGAATTTGGCCACCTGAACAGAGGTGATATGCTCACCTCAGAACAACACAGGTGCCATAATGAAAAAAAAAATTTCAGCGCAGAGTTTAAACGCGAATCCGCTCAACTGGTCGTTGACCAGAACTATACCGTGGCAGATGCAGCCAGCGCTATGGATGTCGGCCTTTCCACAATGACGCGATGGGTGAAACAATTACGTGATGAGCGGCAGGGAAAAACACCAAAAACCTCCCCCATTACCCCGGAACAAATTGAAATCCGTGAGCTCAGAAAAAAAGCTACAACGTATTGAAATGGAAAATGAAATATTAAAAAAGGCTACCGCGCTCTTGATGTCAGACTCCCTGGGTAATGATACCAACTTGTTGATTTCGTATTTTCACTGACACTAGGATTATCCTGATGTTACAAGGATTGAATGACTACAGATTAAAATAGTTATCAACAAGTTGACAGCATTACCCCCTGGCTTTACTACTTCGTCTGACATGGAAGCTTCCTTACAAATGAAATTAATCATAACTAAATCACCATCAGGTGATTTAGTTATATCTTTCGGTTATAGGAACCACTCAGGTTTTACACCGAAGCGCGCGGAAAGAGCTTTTATGTGAGTGATGGTCAAAGAGCGCTGCCCTGACAGGATTTGGCTGACCAATGATTTAGATCCGATCTCATCCTTAAGGTCTGAATAAGACAGCTTGTGCTGGTCAATCAGGGTTCGCAGAAGTGCAACGCCGACTGGTATTTCAGCAATAGCTTTGTTGAACTCAGCGAAACGAGGGCTGTTATCTTCATAGTCGGCAATCTTACTCGCCAGGAAGTCAATAAGTGGGTTCTCGTCGTCGTTCTCGATCAGATAATCCACCAGCTCCATCGCTTCGCGGTAATCGCTCTCGGAAGAACTGCCCCCTAGGAAGGGGACGGCAGCTACGAGTTGTTTGGTTGCTTCAATGGCTTTTGCAGTGTCGGTAATCATTCTTTGTTCTCCCTGTAATAGCGGGTCAACTTGTCGTAATCAGCGTGGGTTGCGATGTGCTTCACGTAGAAGCGCTTATTTACGAAATTGATATAGGCGATAACCCTCAAGTTGTTGCCCCCTACATCCAAAACCCACCACTTATTCCTGTACTTAAAATTATCCAGGCTCGGTATCAGAGTTAGCATCTCAGCTGGAGAAGAGAAGTCCGTCTCGCGCACTAAGCGGTACAACGCCCGAATGGCTAACGAATCGTTGGGATATCGCTTTGCCGCTTCCTCAAAAGGCTCTTTTGAAATTACGTGCATCTTGCGGTCGTTCCATCCGTTTACATTATGTGGACATTATAGCATCGCTCTTTGCCGTTTACAATATGTGAACGTTACCTTTGCATTTCACAACCTCGCCAAAATCCCCACTTAACCTGAATAGAGTGGACCTTAAGGGCATATGAGCCGTTTTGATGCGTGGCTAACCGACGAGTTAAGCCAAAAGCAGGAGGTGACCTGCTCCCCGTTGCTTTCCGGGCTACGTACCGCCGTATGTTTAGGCTCCAGTCCTACCATTCTGGCGAACTGACGCGTCTGATAAGAACGGTAGGCTGAACCGTTGTCTGTCAGCCACTCAACGGGGGATGTCGGCAGGCTGTTACCGAAGCGACGCTCCACGGCACCCAGCATGACGTCCTGCACGGTTTCACTGTCATATCCACCGTTACTGGCCGCCCAGTAAAGTGCCTCGCGATCGCAACAGTCCAGCGCGAACGTGACCCGCAGTTTTTCACCGTTATCACAGCTGAACTCGAAGCCGTCAAAGCACCACCGCTGGTTACTTTCTCCAACGGCCACTTTCCCTGTATGCGCCCGCTTCGATGGCGGTATTTCCGGTTTACGCTCAAGCAGCAGCGCATTCTGACGCATGATGCGGTATACGCGTTTGGCATTGATCACCGCCATGTCGTCAGTTTCTGATTGTCTGCGCAGCAGTGCCCATACCCGACGATAACCATAGGTGGGCAGCTCTCCGATAACATGGTGTATACGGCGAAGCACATCCGTATCATCCGTGTGACGGCTGCGGCGGCCGTCCTTCCAGTCATCGGTTCGTCTGAGAATGACGTGCAACTGCGCACGCGACACCCGGAGACAACGGCTGACGAAGCTTACTCCCCATCCCCGGGCAATAAGGGCGCGTGCGCTATCCACTTTTTTGCTCGCCCATATTCAACGGCTTCTTTAAGGAGTTCATTTTCCATCGTTTTTTTGCCGAGCAGGCGCTGGAGTTCTTTAATCTGCTTCATGGCGGCAGCAAGTTCAGAGGCAGGAACGACCTGTTCTCCGGCAGCCACAGCAGTAAGACTTCCCTCCTGGTATTGCTTACGCCAGAGAAATAGCTGGCTGGCTGCCACACCATGTTGCCGGGCAACAAGGGAGACCGTCATTCCCGGTTCAAAGCTCTGCTGAACGATAGCGATCTTTTCCTGTGTAGTACGCCGTCTGCGTTTCTCCGGCCCTAAGACATCAATCATCTGTTCTCCAATGACTGGTCTAAAAACTAGTATTAAGACTATCACTTA
>OKDT01000112.1_pt1 | contig 21878 bp, 26 predicted proteins | sample 1610451 | NCBI WGS metagenome assembly OKDT01 (sample SAMN04436652, study PRJEB24849) | human gut metagenome | biome: human gut; feature: NICU; material: stool | host: Homo sapiens | place: USA: Saint Louis, MO | collected 2012-10-21 | reverse complement strand
GTAATATATCTCGGTTTAGGGGGGGTGATTTATCTTGGATAACTTGCTGAATGAACAGGGTTATCCACAAAAGAAAAAGGCCCGGAATGGGCCTTTTCTTCACGATTTGTACGGTATAGGGGGAGGAGAACTGTACAGCAGCAGGCCACCTTTGACCTGATCAACCTTTGCCGCCGGATACACTGAAAGCACCTGTTTCAGCGCTGGCATGAATGCCCGTTTAAAATCCTTGTCGGCATTCTTCCCGCTGTACTCCTGGGCGAACTGCTCCCGCAGCTTCATCCAGTACAGCATGACCGGGCGGCCCTCGATGCGGTGGAGACGGTGAGCAAGCCATGCGTATATATCGAGTGCCAGAGCGGAGCCTTTCAGCACATGCAACGCCCTGTTGTCGAGCGGAACGGCGCTCTCAATCAGGCCGTTATAATAGCCCTCTGACAGAGTGAGTGTCCCCGGCCATAACGTGAGCTGCTTTGTGTCTCCATCTTTGAGCCAGGCATCAAACTGTTCAACGGGCTGGCCGTTATAGGTACGGCCTTTGAAGCCCAGCTGTAAGCGACATGCTGCCAGCGCCTGCATCTGTATACGCAAGGTTCTGTGCCTTGCCCCCTGAAGTTCCATTCCCATAAGGCGAAGAAATTCGCTGGCACTGTGGCCGATGGCGATTTCCCGCGTTTTGTTGCGCAGTGCATACGATGAAATCCAGGCGAACGTGAGTCGCGGCATAGCCCCATAGGGTAGAGGCTGCTCTACCGGACCATTACCTTCATCAAGCCATCCGGCCTGCACCACAAGCCAGGCATCACCAGAGCGGCGCATAAACTCGCGGCCTTCCACTTTAGAGCGAGGCAAACCGACCTGGCACAGAATAGAGTGGGTGAACGCCATATCATCACCCTGCGGCGGTTCCTGCCGGATTAGTGCCGCTGTATCAATGGCTTTTTGTTGCCGTTTGGTTAGCTGTTTTCTGTCCTCTGCCATTGTCATTTTCCGTAGTAATGTAACGCTGAGAAAACACTAGCACGGTGATTTAGTAATTACCAGTAAAAAAAAAGGTGACTATTATTTACTTTGTGCATTATTGACTGTACGGTAGTGTTAATTTCAACAGGAGGAAGCTATGACAGAACGCCAGCAGAATAGAAATATTTGTGTTGTGGGGAAGGTCAAAGACGGAATGACCATCGATACCTCAAAAATCAAAATCGAGGACGTGTCAGAAAGAGTTATCAGTATTGATGATAGCTTTAATACTGAGGATGCTACTTTGTCTCTGCGTACAGTAATGAGAAATGTTGCAACACGGATTTATCTACCATCAGTTTTAAAAGGCGCATGTCCAGCATTTGAAGCATGGGCAGATAAACGCTCGGTTGGTGAAAAGCTACCGCGTGGAAAGTATTTCAAATCGCGTGAATTTATCCGTCAGTTCAAGATCCAAAACTATGTCTAATTTTATATCGTGACTGTCACGCATAGCTGGTAGATAGCAACTATCAGCTATGTCTTATGAGTATACCCTTCTGTCACCCTCTGAATCCTTCCCCTCGCGCCTTAATGGCATAACTCTAATGACATAGGTTATAGTGACATAACCCTAATGACATAAGAGGCGGTCATGTACATATTTGGATACCTCCGGGCTTCTGCACACGATCAGGATGCGTCACGCGCCCAGCAGCGGCTTAAAGCCTTTGCACTTGAGCATAACCACCGGGTAGCCGGATGGTACGTTGAGAATGCGTCTGGCGCGTCCCTGCAACGCCCTGAGCTTATGCGCCTGCTAAATGATGCTGAGAAGGGCGATCTTATCCTGATTGAGCAGGTAGACCGCCTTTCACGCCTGGATGATGAAGGCTGGCAGCAGCTGAAGCGAATGATGCAGGAAAAGAATCTGGCGATTATCAGTCTGGACCTGCCAACCAGCTACGCGGCGTTAATGCCCCACGGTAGCGATGAATTTACACGGAGTATGCTGACGGCCATCAATAGCATGATGCTTGATATGCTCGCGGCCATCGCCCGAAAAGACTATACAGATCGCCGCCGTCGCCAGCAGGAAGGCGTAAGGAAAGCCAAAGAGAAGGGGGTTTATCGTGGCCGGATGCCCGACCAGAATAAGCATGACCTGATCCGTTCTTTGCGGCATCAGGGGAAATCTATCAGCGAGACGGCCAGACTCGCTGGCGTATCGGAAAGGACGGTTACGCGGGTGAGCAAAAGTTAATTCTGGCTATCGACCTGTTTACCAGGAACGCCGTGTTTGACCAGCAAATCCTCTATAGCTTCATCGAGCAGGCGGCTTTTAGGTATCCGCGTTTTGGCCGCTAAAGCGTCAAACAATGGAACAAGCTGATTATCAAGGGACGAGGTGAAGCGTCGGCGATTTTTTAAATAGGGTTCGGCCATTACATCCGTTTCCACACAGTTACAGGTGCAAGCAGTGTATGTGGCTGTCAGATAGATTAAAGTGGTTGCAGATAGTGCCTATATAGTGCAAAAATTCACCCTGAATACAGCACCAGGGCACTTACAAAAATAAAATATGCACGATTCCAGCTCGTTTAAGTCGCCTTCATGGCGACTTTTTTATGCTCTTTAACAATATGATTGTTGTGATAAACATGGATTGTGCAGCTCAATATCCATGTCTGGAGGAAGCGCTTCCGGGGCAAGCCCGGAAGCCTTGCTTATTAGCGGTGGGAGTAAAGACGCCAGGCGGCACTGCCGGAACTACCATCACAGATACGGCCAGCGAACACCGATCCCTGAGAGTACTTAACACCGTTCAGGTAGCAGTAGCTGCTGTTCTGCGTTTGTTCTGAGCGAAAAGCTGACTCCTGCTGACTCAAGCGATGCTCGGCAGACTGGAGACGAACGGAAAGCGCGTTGATTTGCTTCTGCTGATCGCTGATTCGGTTTGAGAGCGCTACTGCGTCGTTCTGAGTGGCGCACCCGGAGAGTAGGGCGGCGGCAATAATAGCTGGGATTAGTTTCTTCATGTGTTACTCCTGAAATGAACGTCCGTATCGCTGAATAATCAGCTCCAGTGTGTTTTTGTTTTCTGAAATAGTGGTCATAGGGCAGCTGCTTAGAAATACTTTACGAGCCGCAGCTGTCGCGCCGGGGTTGTAGTAGGGGGTGTAAATTCGTATCTCAAAAAAGCTCTGGCGGCCCATTACACAGTCAGGCCCGGATGTTGCCTCGTTACCTTGTAACTTTCCGGCCATACAGGTGAACGCGAGACACGGATCACCCTTAGTATTTCCCTCCGCAAAGGCGCTGGCGCTACTGAAGATGCAGTACATCAATAATATTTTTGCAACGGTTCTTAGCTTACTCATACGTTCCCTCTTATCCATTTGATACAGCTTGTTGAAATCACATTGATAACCAACAGCAATCCCATTAGGAACAACAGGTTATAAAACTCTGGCGCTCCCAAACGGCCCATAAACCACTCGACAAGAAACAGCACGATTGATAGTGTTGCGATCAACTTCAATAGCTTTCTTGACGCAGCGCTTACAAAAAACAAACAAATACAGCAACATGACTTAGAGTAGGTAAAGAGGTTGTTTTTGAGGGACAGGGCAGTCTTTTTGAACCACAGCAGTATCCCCCTTTTAGGCATTTTGTCTTTTTGGTTTCTTTCGCCTTTCGGCCTCTTAAACTCAATCACATTGCCCATCGTTCACTCCCTTTCTCGAATCTTCAGATCGTCCAAATCCACACCATTTTCCAGCAACTCAACTAACCACTTAGGACGACGGCCAACGCCAGTCCACGTATTATCCGGGTTAGCCGGGTCACGGTATCGAGGGGATTTGGTATCCCGATCCACCACTGCACCAGGCAGCTTCATTTCATCCAGAAGATACCCATCACTCAATCGTTCCTGTAACCAGACAGGGCGCTTTCCGTACCCGCTCCAGGTGTTAAATGGATTCTCCGGGTCACGGTATACAGGCGTCCCTTTTGGTCGCTTCTCCGACTGCAAAGGAACAAGCATAGGTTTCTTCCCTTTAACGTCTTTTTCTCTTGACACGATTCTATTGGCCCTTATGATAAATAAAAGTCGTCAAAATTACAATTACACGGACATACAAAAATGAAAAAAACATGGTGCTTGATAGCGGTATGTATCTCCGGCCTTTCTTTTCAGGGGGTCGCTCACGCGGCTTCTGCCTCGGATACGATCGCCAGCCTTGCGGCCCGATGCGCACCAGACGTTTCACCGCTAACAATGGCCTATATCGTCGGCCATGAATCCGGGAACAACCCGTATTTTATTAACGTTAACCGTGGCGCAAGCCTGAAACGTCAACCGCAAACCGAAGCTGAAGCGGTAGAAGTTGCCAACCGGCTAATCAAAAACCTCAAGAAAGATGAAAGCATCGATATGGGGCTTGCGATGATTAATTCTAACAATTTGAGTTCGTTAGGTATCACGGTTGAGCAGGTATTTAAACCCTGCATCAATCTCCGCGCCAGTCAGACCATTTTAAAAGACTGTTATAGTACGGCCCTGAAATCCAACCCGCCCGGCCAGATAGCATTAAGACACGCGCTGTCCTGCTACAACACCGGGTCACAAGTGCGGGGGATTTCAAACGGGTATGTCACGAAAGTTATTAACGTGGCTAAACAGTCTGATTTAAAGATCCCTACGTTGCTACCTGATGGGCAGAACGAGGAAGCGGAGAGCCAGCCTGTGAGTGCGAAGGGCGCAACCTTTGAGGGTGAGCACGATGCGTTTACGGGTGAAAGTGATAGTGGTGGTGATGTGTTTTCGCAGGATAACACTGACGCGTTTCTGACCAAAGCAGAGCAAAAAGGGAGTGAGGTTATGAATGACAAAAATCTATCTCCTGTTGCAGTCTCAAATAATTGATTTATGCGAAGCCGGAAAAATACAGGAGGTTGTAATTGAAAGGATTTCACTAAAGCAGTGGTACCCCATATTTGACGTAAAGGACGAAAATTTGGGTGAGGTTCGTTGCTCCATTCGGTTGAATAAAGATCACGAACTTCGCACATGGGCAGACCTGAGACTCCTAACGGAGTTTCTTCTGGATAAGTGCAATGTCGGCGAGTGCCGATTGATATTGAAATCAACAAAGGAAAGGTAGAGGTATATATGGTTACTTTTTTCAAAAATAACGGGTTTGCGCTGCTGGTTGCGCTGTTATGTATCGCAGCGCCAGAACTGGCCCTCGCAGCTGGCGGGGCAGACACCGGGGCCAGTACAGGTAACAACATCAAGTCATGGCTGGATACCTGGATTCCTATCGCCTGTACCATCGGCGTGATCGTGTCGTTCCTCGTTTGGCTGTTCCATCTTATTTCCGCTGGTTTTATGTTCCGTCTCGCAATCGCAATGGTTGGCATTGGCTCCGCATCATATCTGGTATCCCTGACTGGTATCGGCAGCTGATTAATGGGGGGGAGTACATCCCCCATTAAGTGAGGTTTTATGTTTGAAAATGGACAACGGCCATTATTTAAAGGTGCAACACGCGTCCCCCGGCTTGCTGGCGTTCCGCGTACAGTGGCGCTGGTTATCTTCATGATCTCGGCCACGCTGTTTATGACGTTACATTTATGGTCACTCCTTGTATTTGCGGTTCTGTGGTCAATTGCAGCAGCGCTAACTAAATACGACGACCGTATGTTTCGCATCCTTTCATTATGGCTACAGACTAAGTTTCGTAATGCACACGACACGCCATTTAAACAATGGAGTGGTTCAAGTTATTCCCCTGTGGATTACAAGAAAAAGGAGCTGAAATAAATGGTGGCATTGCTTAAACCTAAAACGTTCAGAGACGAGCCGAGCGTTAATGAAAAGTATTTGCAGCATAGCCAGCACCTTGATGATTATATTATCTCGATGCGTAATGGCGATTTGCTCGCATTCTTTAAAGTCGATGGCCGGACACATGATTGTGCCTCTGACCGTGAGCTGATTACATGGAACGATGATCTTAATACGTTGATTAAGTCCTTCGGGACTGACCACGTAGAGGTCTGGTCACACGAGTATCATCACCAGTCTAAAGAGTATCCTGACTCTGAGTTTACCCAATTCTTCCCGCGCTATCTGGATGAATACAACCGCCGCCTGCAAACGGGGTCTAACCAGATGGTTAATGACCTGTACCTGACGGTGCTTTATCGCCAGATAGGCGATAAGACGCAGAAGTTCCTGGCTAAGTTTGAGCGACCGTCAGCTGACGAGCTGGCTCAAATGCAGGCTGAAGCCTTCACCGGAATGGAAGAAGTCTGTGAGCAGATCATGGAGGGGATGAAGGGCTATGGCATCAAGCGCCTGGGTATTTATTACCGGGATAAAAACGGTGAGGAAATAGCGCTAACTGACGCTGAAGAAAAACAGTCGCTGCTTGAAGTAGACGAAGCAGATATTTTCGACGAACCGGTAATGCTCAACGTCGCTGATACCGTCCCGCCGACTGCTCACGCTTATTCTAAAGCGCTGGAGTTTCTTTATTTCCTGGTCAATCTGGAATGGTCCATTGTTCCTGTTTGCCGTGACCGTATCGGTTCTTACATCATGGAAAACCGTGTTGTCAGTTCTGTATGGGGGGATATTGTTCAGGTCAGAACACTGGACAGCAATTTTTATACTACGGCTATCGAAATCCGTGATTACGAAAAAAACACGGAACCGGGTCAGTTTAATTTGCTGAAAGAAGCTGATTTTGAATATCTGCTGACTCAAACATTTTCTTGCATATCCGAGGCTTCAGCTAAAACGCTTCTGGAGCGCCAGGAGAAGTCCATGATGGAAACTGGCGACAGAAGCCAGTCCCAGCTTGAACAGTTGAATACAGCGCTGGATATGCTGCTTTCTAAAGAAATTGTGATGGGCTATCACCATGCCACTATTCACGTTTTCGATACCGATCAGCGAGCAGTGCAGCGCAAGGCCCGTAAAGCTAAAGTCATGCTAAGTCAGTGTGGCTTCGTGGGGGGCGGCGTAGGGCTGGCCTCTGAAGCGGCTTACTTTGCGAAGATTCCGGGTAATCAGAAATGGGCGCCACGCCCAACGCCGATCAACTCATGGAATTTCTTCCATTTCTCCCCGTACCATAATTTTATGCGCGGCAAACCGGACAATAATCCGTGGGGTCCGGCTGTGACGATGTTCCGTACCGCGAACGGTACACCGCTGTATTTTAACTTCCACGTCACCCCACTGGAAGAACGCTCAATCGGGAAGCGACCGCTGGGGCATATGTTGCTTACAGGTACATCTGGTGAAGGTAAAACTACGCTGCTGGATTTCCTGTTATGCCAGTGCATGAAGTTTAATCCGCGTATGTTCTGCTATGACCGTGACCGGGGAATGGAGCCGTTTATCCGCAGTGTCGGCGGCTACTATAAAGTTTTACAGCAGGGCGTAAAAACTAACTTCTCACCGCTCAAACAGAAAGGCACACCGCGTAATATTGCAACCACTAAAAATATTATGCGTGTCTGTGCTGAAATTACAAATAACGGCCCGTTAGATAAAGATATGGGGATGGAACTCAATAAGGCAGTAGATGCTGTGATGGGTGAGCATTCATTGGTTCCTCCTGAAGCTCGCGATATTACTCGTCTTAACGGATACATCAATCACCCATACCTTAAAGACCTTATCAAAGACTGGACCAATGAAGGCCAGTATGGCTGGCTTTTTGATAATGATGAAGATGCGTTAGATCTCGATGCTCATGATGTATTCGGCTTCGACCTGACCGAGTTCATTGCTGCTGAAGGTGAGATTCCCAGCCCAGCCAGAACGCCATTGTTAATGTATCTGCTTTACCGAATCCGTAATTCAATTGACGGAAAGCGCCGTGTCATTCAGTGCTTCGATGAATTTCATGCTTATCTTGACGATCCTGTTTTAAAGCTGGAAATAAAGCGCGGCATTAAAACAGACCGTAAGAAAGATGCGATTTATTTGTTTTCCACGCAAGAGCCAAATGACGCACTCGCAAGCAGCATTGGTAAAACGGTGATGTCGCAAACGCCATCAAAAATCTGCCTGCGCGATCCTGATGCCAGCCGTAAGGACTACTCCTTCCTGACCGATGCGGAGTTTGATGTGTTGCTCAAAATTCCTGAGCATTCGCGCCAGTTCCTCGTTAAGCAGGGGTCACAGTCAGCTCTTGCTACGTTCAATCTCAAGATTCATAACAGCGATACGCCAGAACGCGATGAAATGGAAATGGACAACATTATCAGCATCCTTTCCGGTGAGCCGCAAAATGCCGAGTTGGCCGAGGAATTGATAGGTAAATATGGTCCAGAACCCGAAAACTGGATCGAAGAATATTGGCGTCTTTGTCGTCATTAATTAGAGGATGATGTTATGAAAGCGAAGTTAATTGCTATTGCACTGGCTGGGCTGTTAGGCGCGGGAACCATTGGTACGGCTTCTGCTATAGGGGGTACTGGTGTTGTGGTCTACGATCCGACTGGCGTGGCTAAAATGCTTGACCAAATAGAACAGTTAAAGCAACAACTGGCAACCCAAAAGGCGACTTATGAAAGTCTGGCAAAAACTACTGATATTGGGAATTTGTTGGGTTCGTCTACAAGTGCCCTCGCTAAAAATCTTCCTGACGACTGGAAGAAAGTTTATAGCGATGCGATGAATTCAACATCATCCGTCACTGGTGATGTTCAAAGCATGGTTGGTGATTTCAATTCTGAAATTGATGATATGAACCCTTCTGATGCAATTAAAGCGCTAAATAAAAAGTTGGCCGAGAAAGGAGCATATGACCGAGTTATAGCTGAAAAAGCCTATAACAATCAAATGCAGGAATTAAGCGACATGCAGGAACTGACAGAGCAGATTTCCACAACTAAAGATGTAAAGGAAGTGGCTGATCTTCAGGCCCGCATTCAAACCGCGCAAGGCGCAATTCAGGGCGAGCAAGCGAAACTGAAGCTTATGAGTATGCTTCAGGAATCACAAGATAAGTTGTATGAAGCTCAAAGAGAACGCGCCGTAGGTAATTTTATTTATGGTACTGATGGTGGTCATAACCCCGCTCCGTTGAAATAAGGTGATTATATGAAAACGACTTTAAAAGTAGCTTTAGTTTTTATCGGTGTTTCCGCTCTCGCTGGTTGTAAGCCTGAGCATGACAAAGATTGGTATAAGTCGCATGAGACAGAACGAAAACAAATGCTTGTTGAATGCAAAAAGAATGCAGAATCCTTGCAGGATGCTGATTGTAAAAATGCAAGAGACGCAGAGACTGAACTTTTTGTTCATGGGAAAGATAACTCTCATAGTGTGCCGAAGTTAAACTAAATTTCAGGATGTAGTTATGGCATTTGATACTGTTCAACAGATATTTGACATAATTGATGATCTGATAAATATTATGGTTGATACCAACGTAACAACCATTATTGCAACCGTCACACCAACGGTTGCAATATTTTTGACCATCAAGTTTATGGCTCAAGGTGCATATTCCGCTCTTAGCCCCGGAGGGGGCGGGGAGGCGCTTGGGGATTTAATTACACAATATATGAAAGCTGCCGTTGTTTTGAGTTTTGCAACGGCTGGCGGTTTATATCAAACCGACCTTGTACATTTGGCTTTAAACCTACCTGATAACTTTGCTTCAATATTGGTTACTCAAAATAAAACCTCAAGTACAGGGATGGCAGCCATTATTGATACTGGGGTAGACCAGTCTATAACGGCAATACAAACGGCGTTCGAAGGGGCTGGCATTAGCGCTAATGGCATAATGAGCGCAGTAATCGGACTCATTCTAATAGCAGCGACCGTAGTTCTTTGTGGGTTGGGTTCTGCCTTTGTAATTATGGCTAAAGTGCTACTGGCTATAAGCCTGTGTTTAGGGCCAATAGCTATATTCTGTCTCCTGTGGAATCCAACAAAAGGCATATTTGCTAAGTGGATGGGGACCGTTATTAATTACAGCCTAGTCATAGTTCTTTTGGCTCTCGTATTTGGGTTGTTAATGAGCCTCTTTACAAAAATGATTTCCGGTCTTAACGGCAGCGAAGGCTTTGATGCCTTATCAACAGCAATTGGACTGGTCATTCTCACCATTGTTTCCGTCTATGTGTTGTTCCAGGTTCCAGCGGTAGCGTCGAATTTCGGTAGCGGTGTTTCTGCTGATATAGCTTCTGCGGCCCGCCATGCGGGCCACTCGATGAATACGATGGGTAATGTTGCCTCTAATGGGATTTTTGGTGGAGCGAAGCCTTCAGCAAGACCTTCAGCAGCTGGCGGCGGCGGTGGACAAAGTGCCAGCACTAGCGGCAATGCAGGGGCTGGCGGTTCAGGTTTGACAGGAAAGGCGCGTGGTAGCCGGGGAAAAGCTGCATAAATAAACAAAAGTCGTTGAAATTGCAATTTCACGGATATAAGATAATAGAACGCAATGGACAAATGAGGTCGAAACTATGCGCGCAATCGTACTTTTAGGGGTGTTGTTGTTAGGGGCATGTTCCAGCAGTTTCAAGCCACCACCGGAGCCGGACTGGAGCCACACCGTGCCAGTCAATAAAACGCTTCCAGTAGATACACAGGGATAAGGTGGTTGTTATGAGAGAGAAAAAGAAAGGGCTGACCAAAGAGGCCATCAAAGAGTTCAACGAAAGCCGTAAAGGGCTGGAAGTGGACGTTATGAACGAAGTGTTATCTTCACGCCGCACGGCGTGGATAGTCGCTGCGGTCGCATCCGTTGTGGCTGTCGTCGCAATCGGTAATGCTACCTTTGTGAATTACCGCTATAGCCAGCCAATACCGCCGTTCCTGTTGACGCTGAACCCCAGCAATCATGAGGTATCACAGGTTAAGCTGACGCGTGACGATGCCACCTATGGCGACGAAATTGATAAGTATTTCCTTACTCAATACGTTATCCACCGTGAATCCTACGATTTTTATTCCCTGCAAGTGGACTATGACGCAGTAGGTTTAATGTCCACGCCGAACGTGGCGGAAGCCTACCTTTCCCGGTTCAAGGGCAAGCAAGGGATTGATAAGGTCCTGGGTGACAGCGAGACGACGCGAGTAAGTATCAACTCAACCATTCTCGATAGAGAGCATGGCGTGGCGACCATTCGCTTTACGACCGTTCGCCGCTCTCGTAGCAATAACTTTGACGATCCACCGAAGCGCTGGATTGCCATCCTGGGCTACGAGTACAAATCGCTGGCTATGAACGCCTCGCAGCGCTACATCAACCCGCTCGGCTTCCGCGTCACCAGTTACCGCGTTAACCCTGAGTCGAACTGAGGACTGTACTATGAAAAAAGTAGTCTTATCCGCAGTGATCGCAATGGCGCTGGCCGGGGCCACATTCAACGCGGCGGCGCTTCAAGCGCCGAAAAGTTCACCGTATGACTACCGTATCAAAACGGTAGTTTATAACCCGGTTGATGTGGTGCGAATTGATGCGGTAGTGGGCCTGTTTACACATATCGTTGTTGCCCCGGATGAAACATACATCACTCACGCGTTTGGTGATTCTGATGGCTGGACGTTCTCCCATAAGCTCAACCATATGTTTGTAAAACCTAAGCGCGAAATGAGTGATACCAACCTGACCATCGTTACTGATAAGCGATCTTATAACATCGTGCTGCACTATATCGGCGACACGACAACAAAGAACGCTGACGGTACAGAGACAAAATCGTTTATCAAAACGCCGTGGTCAATGAAACAGGCCACGCTTCAGCTGACCTATGAGTACCCGTTTGACGAGCAGAAAAAAGCCTCCAGCGCGGCTGAGAAAAAGCGCCTGACGGAGAAGCTACGGGAGTCTGCTTTCGCTGGCCCTAAAAACTACCAGTACGAAATGAGCGACGAGCCGGAAATGGCAGATATTCAGCCGATCCATGTTTGGGATAACTACCGTTTCACGCGCTTTGAATTCCCGGAAAACGCTGACTTACCGCAGGTTTATTACATATCGTCCAGCGGCAAAGAGACGCTCCCTAACTGTCGCCCGGTTGGTGAACATAACAACATTCTGGAATGCCAGAACGTAGCGAAAGAATGGCGTGTAAGGCTTGGCTGGACAAAGGTTGTTGGTATTAGAAATATCAACTACGTGCCATCAGCTGGCGCAATTTCCACTGGCACAGCCTCCCCGGATGTAAGAAGGGGTCGGTTCCGGCTGAGGGCGAAATGACACCCTAAGCTTTCGGTTCCTTGGGCCAAAGATATTCGCCAGTCAGTAGAATGTGCGCCCAGCCCAATGGGGATATGTGGGGAAGAAATTCAGGGGGAACATCCAACCCTTCGTTCCGCCGCTCCGTGACGGCATGACCAAGATGGACGGTATTCCAGTAAATGATCACCGCAGTCAATAAATTGAGCCCAGCGATTCGGTAGTGCTGCCCCTCTGTCGTGCGATCGCGAATTTCCCCCTGCCTCCCGATACGGAGCGCATTTTTGAGCGCATGGTGGGCCTCTCCCTTGTTAAGACCGATCTGAGCACGCCGCTGCATGTCCGTATCCAGGATCCACTCAATAATGAAAAGGGTCCGTTCAATACGACCAACTTCACGAAGCGCAACTGCAAGGTTGTTTTGTCGTGGGTAAGAAGCGAGCTTGCGCAGGAGTTGGCTGGGCCTGATTTTGCCAGCGGTCATCGTCGCGGCACAACGGAAAATATCAGGCCAGTTCGCAACGATAAGATCCTCCCGGGCTTTTCCACCTACCAACTTGCGTAACTCCCTGGGGGTCGTATCGGGATTAAATACGTACAACCGCTTCGATGGCAGATCCCTGATTCGCAGAACGAGATTGTAGCCGAGCAGGCTACTGGCTCCGAACAAATGGTCGGTGAATCCTGCTGTATCGGCATACTGTTCGCGAACATGGCGACCGACCTCGTTCATCAGTAGTCCATCGAGAATATACGGTGCCTCGCTCACGGTCGCCGGGATCGACTGACAAGCGAATGGCGCGAACTGGTCGCTTACGTGAGTATACGCTTTGAGGCCGGGAACAGAACCATATTTGGCATTGACCATGTTCATGGCTTCGCCATGCCGCGCTGTCGGGAAAAACTGACCATCGCTCGATGCTGACGTGCCCATCCCCCAGACGCGTGACATCGGCAGTTTACCCTGCGCGGCCACCACAATTGCCAATGCCTGGTTCATGGCTTCGCTTTCAACATGCCAGCGGGCAAGGCGTGAGAGCTGCCAGTAATCATGCGTGTTTGTAGCTTCCGCCATCTTACGCAGGCCCAGATTGAGCCCTTCAGCGAGCAGGACGTTGAGCAGACCGATCCGGTCGCGACATGGAGCCCCGGTTCTCAGATGGGTAAACGCATCTGTGAAACCAAGGGCTGCATCAACTTCAAGCAGCATGTCGGTAATCCGAACGGACGGCATTCGGCGATACAGATCCAGTATGAGTGCCTCGGCACCATCCGGCACGTCTGCTGTCAACCTGTCGATCCGCAACGTTCCATCTTCTATGCTACCGTGCGGAATAGTGCCGTTACGGGCAGCCCGGGCCAGCCGCTTAAGAGCGATCGTGAGTCGCGCCTTTCTGTCTGCCAGCCAATCCTGTGGGTTGGAAGGCACGGCCAGTTTTGCATTTTCCTGCGCCGCGATCATCGGCACCAGTACCTGCTTGAGGTCACCATAGCGGCGCGAATGAGCGAGCCAGACATCTCCGGAACGAAAAGCATCCCGGAGGTGAAAGAGTACCGCCACTTCCCAAAGACGGGTATCTCCTTTTTCCTGAGCTCGTAAATGACGGTTCCATTTGGAGCTGGGCCGCAGGAAACGCCTTTCTGGCGATGCAACACCTTTCATCTCTCCGATCGACAAAGCTGCTGCTACCAATGGTCCGGCGACCGGCGCGGCTTCGAGCTTCAGACAGCGCAACATGCGGGGCGCATAACGACGAAAGCGATGGTATCCCTGCCCGACATATGCAAGAGGCTCATCGGCTAGCGTGTTGCTGAGTTGAGTCCCTGTCGCTACCAGTTGAGCGAGCCGGTCCCATGCAACCGAACTGGCGACAGCCATCTCCAGCGGGGTTCCGTCACTGCGGGCCTCAAGCAACGAAGCTCCCAGCGCGGTGAAGGTACGGATCGTATCCGTGAGTGTGGCTTTAGAGCCGGAAATTGTTTCGTCATGCTGGCGCTTCGCTTCCCGCCAGGTTTTTCCTACGATCCTGTCATGGGTTTCGACTATGGCATCAGCAATCGCCGCTTCCCACTCCACAACACAGACGGCAAGGATCGCCCAGCGGCGGTCCGAAGTGATGTCACGCAAACCGTCGGTGAAGTAGCGTTCACCCTGCCGACGCAGCCGGGCAATGCGATGGGCAGGTATGCTGGCCAAAGCACTATGATTGATATTCAGGGTACGCAGAAATTCGAGCCTGTCGAGCAAACGGTTAGCAGCAGCCGAGTTGTTACCAACCTCGAAGTTGCGAAACCAGATGAAACGACTGATATTGCCGGCGAGCATTTCACTCAGAAGTTTGTCCAGGTGATCGCGAACATCCGCTGTTAAATTTTCCGCAATCCGCGTTTCAATCCGCCGCTCAGCGGCGACCAGAGCATCCGCGCACAAGCGCTCGATTGTCGATACTGCGGGCAGAATGGTGGAAGTTTCCCGACACCGCACAATAAAACGATGAGCAAGATCCTCGTTTGATCTGGCATCTTCGGCCTGGCCGAAAGTCCACTCACGCAGATCACGGGCACCACGGCCCGTGAAGGTCTTGTAGCCGTAAATTTCGCGCAGCGTGTCCATGTGCTGCTGACGGGTTTGGCGCCGTGTGGCATAAGTGAGAAGCGCATCAGCCGGAACTCCAAGCTGAGCACCGACGAAGGAAAGGACTTCACGCGGGATCATCTCACCAGGAGTCAGTGCACGGCCCGGATATCGTAAGGCACAAAGTTGCAGGGCAAAGCCAATCCTGTTTTCCGGTCTGCGGCGCTGCCTAATGTTTTCCAGGTCATCATCGCCCAGCGTGTAGAACTTCAGTAGCGACAGTTCGTCCGTGGGCAGATCGAACAGCGCTGCTCGCTGCCGTTCGGTGAAAATATGGCGTCGTGACATACAAATTCGTCCCTTTTGAAGTATAGTCTGTTTTGGACAACAGCCAGCCCATATAAATCAGGGCGTTCCGATACAAAAATCCAGGAGGGTTCAATTGGGACATCGTGCCGCCATTTACTGCCGGGTTTCAACAGCGGATCAGTCTTGTGAACGCCAGGAATTTGATCTGCGAGCCTTCGCCGGCCGTGCCGGCTACGACGTGGTGGGAATATTTAAGGAAACAGGTTCAGGAACTAAACTCGACCGGGCCGAGCGAAAGAAAGTCCTGGCGCTTGCCCAGTCCAGACAAATTGATGCAATCCTGGTCACTGAGCTTTCCCGGTGGGGGCGCTCGACGCTCGATCTGCTCAATACGCTACGTGAACTGGAGAACTGGAAGGTTTCCGTGATAGCCATGAATGGAATGGCGTTCGATCTTTCGTCGCCGTATGGACGAATGCTGGCGACGTTTCTTTCCGGCATTGCGGAGTTTGAGCGGGATCTCATCAGCGAGCGGGTCAAGTCAGGCCTTGCTGTTGCGAAGGCACGTGGTAAGAGGCTTGGTCGTCAGGCCGGAGTGCGACCAAAATCAGACCGACTTTTGCCTAAGGTGGTTGCGATGAGGGCCGAGGGACGCAGCTATCGCTGGATCGCACGCGAGCTCGGTATCAGCAAGAATACCGTCGCTGACATCGTGCAACGACACAGAGCTAACGCTTAGGGTGTCATTTCGCCCTCAGCCGGAACCGACCCCTGACAGCCAGACGCTAATGTCGCACCAAATCGCCCAACGCACCAATGAGGTGCACTCTAATGCACTATTATGGTGCCAGTACGCCATTTTTCGCCACTCACTGCCCCTAAAGTGTGAGTCGTCATCAAAACAATAAAATGAAATACTGATTAATAAGCAATTTATATGCATAATTAATCGTTTCAACAATAATAAAAACGTGGCCTGAATATTGCTTTGCATCCTAAGTACTCTGCTCAATGCGAGGGATGTCAGCCAAAGGCCACCCGCAGAGTTCAGGCCGCGCGCGGAGTTATGCCTGCAAAAAGAAAATTGGAGTAACACGTGGAACAAATGACATTTTGGCAGCTCATCAGTTTTGGTGAGAATGGCTGGGGAAGATTGCTGCTGATGGGGACAGGAATGACCCTGGCATTGGCAGTAGGCGGTTTTTTATTGGGCGCACTCATCGGCACAATCGGTGCCTGGTCAAAAATAGCGGGCAATCGACCACTTCGTTTTGTGGCGGAATGCTACACCACCGTCACTCGCGGTATTCCTGACCTGCTGATTATCTTCCTGCTCTACTTTGGCGGTAGCTCTGCACTGACGCTGCTGGCAGGCCTGTTTGGGCACAACGGTTTTATCGGTTTTCCCGGTTATATCGCCGGGGTGATTGCCGTGGGTATCTCCTCGGGCGCACAGCAAACGGAAGTGTTCCGCGGCGCCTTCTACGCCGTCGCCAAAGGTGAAATAGAAGCGGCCAAAGCCTGCGGTATGCCTACCCTGCTGCGCTTGCGCCGCATTATTGTTCCGTTGCTGCTGCGCCATGCCATTCCTGCACTCGGCAACGTCTGGCAACTGGTGCTGAAAGCCTCGGCGCTGGTGTCGGTAACCGGCGTGGCAGAACTGCTGACCCAGTCACAGACCGGCGCAGGCTCTACCGGCAAACCCTTTGATTTCTACATGGCTGCCGCCATGATTTATCTGGTGATTTCGATTTTTTCCGGCTGGCTGATGCGCCGCGCGGAGGCACACTATTCGCGAGGTGTTAGACGGTAATGGACGTTAATTTTTTCTATGAAACCTTCCTGGAAATTATTCCTGGCGTACCGCTCACACTCCAACTCGCGGTAGGTTCAGTGCTGCTCGGCTTCTTTTTAGCCTTGGCGCTGGCCGCGATGCAGCTTTCTGGCAGTCGGCTGCTGCAATCAGTTGCACGTCTGTATGTACTGTTCTTCCGTGGCACGCCGCTACTGGTGCAGCTGTTCCTTATCTACTACGGGTTGGGGCAATTCAGTTGGGTGCGTGAAAGCGTCCTGTGGCCGATACTGCGTGAACCTTACTGGTGTGCGCTGCTGTCGTTAACGCTGTGCACCGGCGCTTACGCCAGCGAAATCATTCGCGGTGGTTTGCAATCGGTGCCCGCCGGACAGATCGAAGCCGCGCGCGCCTGTGGCATGCCATCCTGGAAAATATTTACCCGCATCGTGTTTCCGCTCGCCATTCGTCAGGCTCTGCCTGCCTATGGCAACGAGTTGATCTCCATGATCAAATCCACCTCGCTGGCGTCCATCATCACGCTGATGGAAATCACCGGCATCGCAGCCCGTTTGATTGCGGAAACCTACCGCGCGCTGGAGGTGTTTTTGGTGGCGGGGGCGATTTATCTGCTGATCAATCTGGTGCTCACCCGCCTGCTGGCTTTTGTCGAACACCGTATGACGCCGTATCTGCGCACACCGCAGTCACTGGCTGAAGTTAAGAATATGAAAGGAAATCCATCATGAGTACCGCCGCTATTAGCCTGCGCAACATTCACAAGCGTTTCGGCTCACTGGAAGTCCTGAAAGGGATCTCGTTTGAAGCCAGTCAGGGCGAGGTCGTCTCGATTCTGGGTTCCTCCGGCTCTGGCAAATCCACCCTGCTGCGCTGCACCAACCTGCTCGAGATCCCCGATCAGGGCGAAATTATTGTCGGTGGCGAAACCATCGCGATGAAAGTGAATCGCCAAGGGCAAAATCGTCCGGCCAGCCCGAAACAAATCGATCGTATCCGAACCCAGCTTGGCATGGTGTTTCAAAACTTCAATCTGTGGTCACACAAAACCGTGCTGGAAAACGTGATTGAAGCGCCTATCCATGTGCTCAAACGCGCCCCGCAGGACGCCAAGGAGCATGCGGAGCAGTTGCTTGAGAAGGTCGGGCTGGCGGATAAACGCCATTACTACCCTTCCCACCTTTCTGGCGGGCAGCAGCAGCGTGCCGCGATTGCGCGTGCGCTCGCCATGTCGCCCAAAGTGATGCTGTTTGATGAGCCCACGTCGGCGCTGGACCCAGAATTAGTCGGGGAAGTACTGCGCGTGATGCGCCAGTTGGCCGATGAAGGCATGACCATGTTGGTCGTCACCCATGAAATGGACTTTGCGCGTGAGGTGTCTAACCGCGTGGTGTTCCTGCATCAGGGTGAGATCGAAGAGCAAGGTACGCCGGAACAGATGTTTACGGCGAGCCAGTCCGCCCGTTTCCGCCAGTTTATTGCCAGTTGGTAACAGCACGCTACGCTTATCAACACCATGATGAAGAGCACAACGCTTAAAAACACAACAGACAACCACCAGGAGATATCTCAATGATAAAAACCAAACTCGCTGCCGCCGCCTATGCGCTTTGTCTGGCTGGCGCACTCTCCACGTCATTCAATGCAGCGGCAGAAGCCGGTAAAACCTGGAGCACCGTGCGCATCGCCACTGAAGGCGCATACCACCCGTACAACTTCACCAAGCCGGATGGCACGTTGGATGGTATGGAGATTGAGCTGTACAAAGTGCTGTGCGACAACATGAAGGTAAAGTGCGAGATCATGGTGCAGCCGTTTGCCAGCAGCATCCCGGCGCTGAACGCCGGTAAGTTTGATGCCATCATCTCCGGCATGTCCGCCACGCCGAAACGCCGTGAAGTGATCGATTTCAGCCAGCCCTACACGCAGGCGGGCCAAACCTTTGCCGTGCTGAAATCCAGCCCGCTGGCATCGCTGCCGGATCTGGGCACCCGTTTTTCCCTCAATGAGAAAGATGAAGCTACGGCCATCGCTGAAGTGGAAAAATTGCGCCCGCTGCTGAAAGGCAAAACCATTGGCGTTCAGTCTGCCTCGATCGCCAGCACGCTGTTGGATAAATATTTCAAAGGCATGATGACCGTGCGCGAATACAAAACCATGCAAGAGCACGATCTGGATCTGAAAGCCGGTCGCGTCGATCTGGTTATCGGTTCTGCGCCTTACATGAAAAATACTGCTGACAAATCAAACGGCGAAATCGTGATGGCGGGCCCGCAGTTCATCGGCGGCATTTTGGGCAGCGGTTCCTCCATCGGCCTGCGTAAAAGCGATCCTGAGCTGAAGGCCATGTTTGATAAAGCCATCGACCAGGCTAAAACAGACGGCACTATCAAAAAGCTGAGTGAAAAATGGTTCGGCATGGACACCACCCCGCTCTGATCGCCCTCTCGCGAACCTAATGTGAACCACGAACGTGGCGTCTGATTGACGCCACGTCTTCTTTATTTCCCACCGCATTCACGGTCATAACCGCAGGAGCACCTGATTCATGACGTCGCCATCAGAGCAACACACCTTGCCCGCCATAGATACCCATATCGTTAGCGCCCTGCGCGAACTGATTGCCGCGAAAAATCCGCAGTTCACCGCACTTAGCGACAGCATCTGGGATGTACCGGAACTCAACTATGAAGAAGTCCGTTCTGCGGCGCTGCATGAAGCCGTGCTCAGGCAGGAAGGTTTTCGCCTGACAACCGGTATTGCCGGAATGCCAACCGCCTTGCTGGGCGAATATGGTTCCGGGAAACCCGTTATTGCCTTGCTGGGTGAATACGATGCGCTGCCGTGTCTGAGCCAGCAAGCGGGCGTGGCGGAGCCTTGCCCTATCGATGCGGGGGGTAACGGTCACGGCTGCGGCCACAATTTGCTCGGCACCGCCGCATTGCAGGCCGCCACTGCGGTAAAAGATTATCTGCAACAGCACCAGTTACCCGGCACCGTGCGCTTTTACGGTTGCCCAGCGGAAGAGGGCGGCTCCTCTAAAGGCTTTATGGTCAAAGAGGGGGTGTTTGACGATGTGGATATTGCAATCTGCTGGCACCCGGCCACCTTTACCGGTGTTAACAGCCCGGATTCTCTGGCCTGCAACGAGCTGAATTTTTACTTTAAAGGCCGCGCGTCGCACGCCGCCAGCAGCCCACATCTGGGGCGCAGTGCGCTCGATGCCGTAGAATTGATGAACGTTGGCGTCAACTACATGCGCGAACACATGCCGTCCTCGGCGCGCGTACACTACGCCATCACCGACAGCGGTGGTCATGCGCCGAACGTGGTTCAGGCCAACGCAACGGTACGCTATCTGGTGCGGGCACGTCAGTTGCCTGAACTGCACCAGTTGGTGAAACGCGTGAAGAAAATCGCACAGGGTGCCGCGCTGATGACCGAAACAGAAGTGAGTTGGGAAGTGATCAGCGGCGATGCCAACTTGCTGGGTAACGCACCGCTGGAACAGCGCATGCATGAACATCTGCTGGCGCTTGGCCCCATTCAGTTCGATGATGCGGATCGCGCATTTGCCGCCACATTCCAAACCGCCATGAGTGCAGAAGATATTGCCAACTCCTACGCACGTTTTGGCGTGAAACCTAAAGCGGGTGAATCGCTGCATGAGGGTATCTATCCGCTTTACAGCCCGGACGACAGCTTTATCGGCTCCACCGACGTCGGCACGGTAAGCTGGGTAGTTCCAACCGTACAAATTCGTGCCGCCACCTACGCCATCGGCACCCCCGCCCACTCCTGGCAACTGGTAGCACAGGGCAAGGCACCTGCGGCGCACAAAGGCACCGCCTATGCGGCCGAAGCCATGGCGTCATTAACGGTGGATTTGCTCCTGAACCCGGCGCTGGTGGCACAGGCAAAAGCGGAATTGGCCGAGAAACTGAGCGTTACACCGTTTGAAAACCCGATCCCCGACGGCGTGGTTCCGCCCATTCCTCAAGCATAACGTCAACCCAGGGCGGGCCACATTTCCCGCCCCCGATTCCACTATCGCCAGACACGAAACAGAGCTCGCAACCGCGTTTAACTATTGCCAAAACGGCAGCAACGATGAAATGAGCAATCCGGCGGAGAAAAGCATAAAAATGACTCCGCCGACTTTATTGAGTACTGAAAAAAGACGATGGGATGAGATTTCTCTTTTTATTGCGCTGGCAAAAACACCATAAATACAATGAATCACTATAACGCAGACCAGTACGCGACGCTGGCGGAAATGATCGGCAAATGTGACGAAGTGATGTACCTGAAGAAATAACGAAAGACCCTCTCCCGGAAAGCAGAACCGTGACGCTTTCCTTCCCGGCTGATCCCCTGCCCCGGGGTTCAGCCGGACGGCAGGAACAATATATTTAACCTCATGGCGCATAAAGTCATTTATATTTGCTCATGGCGCAATAATCCACTCATCACAACAATTCACTCTTTTTTGTGCTTATCCTGCAATAATCTCTCTCTTCCTCTCCTGAGATCCGAAAAGATGTTGTTCCGGATCTCCGTCAGACCCGCCGGCGCGCAGCGGCCAAAAAACACAAGATGTAGCGGTTTTCTCAGCTGACATTGACGCTAGATGTTGTGTCCCTCCCCTGCCCCGTGACCGCCCGCTCACCACCATAAAAGGGCGGTGTGGTTATTCCGTGCGCATGGTACACTTCCGGAAAGTTGTTATACGACAGAAAGTCGGATCATCGCGAAACGGCCATTCGGTAATTTAACGGCGTGTCTATACGTCTGCTTGTTATCTCATGGTTGATTATTTTGTATGTGAATTTCACGGTATGAAATGAATGACGACATAACAGTATGTTTCAGTCGGGCGTGTATCAGTTGCATCAGTAAGCTATACTGATATGCATATCATTAGTATGTATTCAGGAGTGCATTATGAAGCAGCGCATCACCGTCACCATAGACAGCGACAGTTATCAGTTACTGAAAT
>OKDT01000072.1_pt1 | contig 24901 bp, 25 predicted proteins | sample 1610451 | NCBI WGS metagenome assembly OKDT01 (sample SAMN04436652, study PRJEB24849) | human gut metagenome | biome: human gut; feature: NICU; material: stool | host: Homo sapiens | place: USA: Saint Louis, MO | collected 2012-10-21 | reverse complement strand
CGATAATGACCAGCGGGCCATATTCGGGGATTTGTTCGAGATCGTGCGCCGGGATAGCACAGCGAATATTGAGATGTTCGAGCACCTGTTCGACCGTATCCAGTCCTTTCAGGTGATGATGACGCGCGGCAAACTGCTGAAACTCTTCCTCATGCAGGAGCTTTTTCAGCACCTTTTTCTGCCAGGGGGCTGGCTTTGCCTGAGGCCACAGGTCATCGATAACATTGTCGAGACTAAACATAGCGGCACCTCCTCCGTCCTGCCCAGACAGTAGAAGGCGCAGATGTCGCTCAGATTACAGTTGGGTGAAGATTTGGGATTGGCGGGAACCGCGGAGGTTGGTAGCAGGTAGTCCGGACAGGCGCGCAGCGCCGCCTCCGGGAAGGCCGAAGCCGGAAAGTTGCGAACGCGTTTCCAGATTGTGTTGTATCTTTTTCTTTTTTTAGGTAATACAAACCTTGATCTAGCATAATATTTCTTATATCAGTATTTAATCCTTTATAAAAAAGAGATTGTTCGTTACCATCTGCAGACAAGATATTTGCATAAATAAGTGCCCTAAAAGAACGTTCAAGCGTTGGCAACCCTATCTTATGAATCTCTTTCTCTAGTCCTCCATCAGATAAAATTTCCTCAGCAATGAAATGGAATTGTTTCTCTGTAAATAGTTCTTCTTGAATCCCTCTAGCCAAGCTTATAAAAACGAGGTCATCGCGAATTTCTGGTGAGGGATCTCCCAAATGCTTCAGTAACCAATGGATTTCTTCTTGGCTATAGCTTGGTCTTTCTTCTGTCACTTTTCTTTGTAATTCTTGATACATCCTTAGCACCTCTACATTTCTAGTAACTTACCAAAAAGTCATCCGTAGATGACTTTATATTATTTAAACATCGAATTTTTTCAGTAGTAACTAAATAGCAAGTTCAGTTTTAACATCACGAACTTCAACGGCCTTCTTGGAAATGGCTACAGATAAGCCAATTTCAAGAATGATTAATAACCGAAAAGCAATATTTTATAGCGAGTTTACTCTTCATTTATTCCCCCAACTCCTCGCTGTAGGCGATAATCTGATCAACTGTGTCGGACAGGAATTGGATGGTGTCGCGGAGTGGTTAAGCATATACATATTGCCTGATGGATACTGAGCAGATCTAATGTTACCATGCCAACCCTGCATTTGCTATTTCCTTTTTTGAAGCGTATTGACCGTTGGGACGATGCCATCTGCCTCTATAATCTTTAAAATATCCACCGGCAGCTACTGATTCTTGCTGTTCTACTATCTGATTTTCTGTAGCTTGTCTCTCTGCAGCTTGGCGTGCTTGTTCAGCTTCTGCAGCTTGTTGGGCCCTAATATTAATCGCATTTTGGACAAGTCCAATACGATATACCAATTTAGACTTTATATTTTCATCAGCAACACGTTCAACTGCAGCTTGAGCTGGAGCAACGTAGTCTTGAACTTGATTGTTTTCCAGTTGTTGAACAGCTGCCTCTGCTTGCTCTGCAATTTGTTTGGCTTCCGCGTCTCTTCTTTCTTGTTCTTCGCGAGCTTTCCTCTCTTCTTCTTGTTTTTTTCTTTCCTCTTCTTCTCGTAGTTTTCTTTCTTCCTCAGTCTTTTTCTCTTTTTCCTGTTGTTCTTTTTCCTGTTGTTCTTTTTCTTTTTTCTCTTTCTCTAATTTTTCTTTTTCCGCTTTCTCTAAACTATTTTTATCCTCTTTTTGAACGAAGCCTATCTGTTTATCGGTGTTTTCTTGGGAAACCTCATTCTCTGTTGAGCAAGCTCCAAGCAGTAGTGCAGTCAAAGCTGTTAAAAATAACCATTTTTTCATAATTTTTCTCCCTTCGGATATATATCCAAGGACATCATATCACAAAAAGGAAGCGTTTTCAATAGATATTTTTGTAAAAATTTAAAATATAGATTTTTTTAAAATTTTCTAAAGGGATTCAAAAATCAGACCCAGATGAATAATCTGAGTCTGATTCTAAAGATATGGACTTATTCCCCCAACTCCTCGCTGTAGGCAATAATCTGATCAACTGTGTCAGACAAGAACTGGATAGTATCGCGGAGTGGTTTGTCTGTCGAAATATCTGCTCCGATAATCATAGCTGACTCAAGCGGAGTCTTGCTTCCGCCAGATTTGAGCAGTTCAAGCCAGTCACGGGCACCATTTTCGTCATTTTTCAGATGTAGGTAGCCGGCGGTAGAGATGACCAGACCTGCGGAGTAAGTATAGCTGTAGAGTCCCATGTAGTAGTGGGCTTGGCGCATCCAAGTTAAGGCAGCATCGTCGTCGATTTCAACGGCATCGCCCCAGAATTCTGTCAAGACTTCTTTCATGATAGCGTTGAGTTTGCTTGCACCGAAAGTTCCGCCTTCTTCAATCAAAGTATAGACCTTGCGTTGGAAGGCAGCTTCTAGCAAGTGGGTGATGAAGTTGTGGAAGTAAGTATCCGTCAGACGGTGAGCCAGGGCAAATCGTTTTTGGCGAGGGTTATCAAATTGGCGCTCCAGATAATCGCTGAGCAGGAGCTCATTAAAGGTAGACGGTGCTTCCACGTAGTAGGTGGACATATGGGCGTTGAAATAGCTTTGGTGATTGTCAGAGAAGATAAACTGACCAGAGTGGCCAATTTCGTGAATCAGTGTATAGACATCACTCATGCGACCAGTCCAGCTCATGAGGACATAAGGGTGAACCCGATAAGGATCCGCAGCATAGCCTCCAGAGTCCTTTCCGGCATTGGCCGCAAAGTCGACCCAACGTTCTTCCTTGTAGCGGGCAACTTCTTGACAATACTCTTGTCCGAGAGGCTCGACTGATTTCATGACGAGGTCATAGGCATCGTCAATGCTGACTTCAGGATTGAGCTCGCTGTCCAAGTCCAGCTTCCAGTCGGCAAAGGTCATTTTTTCAAGTCCGTTTACCTTAGCGACATGCTTGAGGTATTTCTGAGCAACTGGAGCAAATTCGCTCATGATCAAGTCAATCTGCCGGTCAAACATAGAGCGATCAACTTCTTGTTCTGCCAGTAAGTAGTCAAAGACAGAGTCATAGCCTTTCATGTCAGCTAGCAGTTTTTCAGACTTGACCTGAGCCAGATAGGCAGCTGCAGCGGCATTTTGGTGCTTACGAAGGCCTTCAGAGAAAGAGCGGAAAGATTTTTCGCGAATTTCTGCGTTTTCATGGTTTTGGTAGAAATTCTCATAGGTGACAAAGCTATTTTTGTAAACTTTGCCATCCACTTCGAAGTCATCCATAGCAAAGTCGCCAGCCCGCATCTTAGTGTAAATATCCTGTGGACTGTAGAAGACTTCGCCCAGATTAGTCAAGGCTTTTTCGACATCCGCTCCCAGATAGTGGGCTTTTTTGATTTTAGCCTGGCGGATAGCTGAAGTCAGATGGGGCTCTTGGCCCAGTTTTTCTAATACAGCTTCATCCGCACCGACTAGGGCGTCGTCAAAGAAGCTGAGTGCGACATTGGCCTCTGTCTCAAACTCCATAGCTGCTTGGGCAATCTGCGCAAAGCTCTCATCACCGAAGTCAGTGGTCTGTGGCATGAAGCCGTAGTTGCCGATATGGCTGATTTGGATATAAATCTGCTCTAACTCAGCAAATGCCCGCTCAAAATCTTCGAAAGTTCTGAGATTACCTTGGTAATCACGGACGAATTTTTGGATGTCCTCTTTGGCCTTTTCGATGGCCCGCAGGAAGTCCTCTTGGTCTTGGTAAAGGGCCGTTAGGTCCCAGAGTTCATTTTCTGGAAATTCAGAACGATGTTTTTGTTCCATAGTTTACTCCTTTTGTCGTATATAGAAATAGTATAGCAAAAAATCCCCCAAAATGTCTTTGGAGGAGAAGGATGAGTCAGTAATTTTTAGATGTTTATCAGGTCAGGGATAAATGTTAAAGTTTCTTTGCTGCAATCTTTTTAAAAAGCAGTAGATAAGACAAGAATACGAAGATAACCAAGCCAAATAAAAGGGTGAAGACGTTTTGAGTTCCTTTTGTCATATTGGGAGCTTGATTGGCGATGACAGCTGTTACTGCGGTACCTATAGCACCCGCAAAGGTCTGGGCCAGCTGAAAGAGCGCGGTCGTATCTGCAGTCTTTCCCTTATCAACTTGAGTCGTCGCTAGGGCAAGTGTGTTATTGAAGGCCATGTTTCGCCCCAAGGTAAAGCAAATATAAATCGCAATAACAGCTGTTAAGGTGAGTTCCTTTGTGAAGATAAGGAGCAAGAATACAGCGAGGAAAAGAAGTGAATTTCCTGTAAAAAGTGTCGATTTCGGGCCTTTTGTATCATAGAGTTTGCCAAAGAAAGGCGAAAGGAAGGCTCCGAGCATGGTTCCTGGAAGCAGTGCAAATCCTGCTTGAGCTGTTGAAATGTCTTTTTCTATGACCAGGAAGTTGGGAATCAGAAAATTGGCCGATAGGTTGATGAACTGAAAAATAAAGAAGGGCAAAATAGCCAATAAGACTGTTGGTTGCTTTAAGATACGAATATCTAGGAATGGATGATCGATTTTCAAGCTCCGATAGATGAAGCAAGCTAGTGGCACTATGCAGAGAACAAGATAGAGCCAATCAATATGTCCTTCTTCTAAGCTAGAGATAGCTACAATGGCAAAGACGAGTGAGCTTGCTAAGAGGAGAAATGAGAGAAGATCAAAGATGCGTTTCCTAGACTTCTCGGAACTTCTTAAAAAGAAAAAGCCAAGAATAAAGGAAATGATTGGGACAGGAAGAATAAAGGTATAAATCATATGCCAGTCAAAACGACTAATCATAAAACCACCGTAAGTCGGTCCAATTGCTGGTGCTAGGCTGACCACCATCCCAGACAAGCCCATGTAGGTTCCAATTTTTTGCTTAGGAACACGCTCAACAATTAAGTTAAAGAGCAAAGGAATGGCTAATCCAGTAGCCCCTCCTTGTAGGATTCTCCCTACCATCAAGATGGGAAAGCTTGAAGCCAACATGGCAATCAGAGTTCCCAAGCAAAAGTTAGCCAAAGCAGTAAAGAGGATGGTTCTCTCTTTCCAATTGTGGGCTAAGGTTGCTCCTAAAGTAATCGTAATGGCTACTGCTAATAAATATCCTGTTGTAATCCATTGCAGTGTTCCTAATCCTAAGCCAAAGACCTTGCTTAGATGCGGGAAGGTTACATTCATACTGGTTTCAGATAAGATGCCTGCAAAGCAGACTAAGGCTGTCGCAAGGAGCGAGAAAAAATCTTTCTTTTCAACTGTTTGATGATTTGGCACGATAGTCTCCTTTACATGTTTGAAATGAATCACTGTACTTATTATAAAGCAAGAAGTTCACTTTGAAAAGTGAATAGTGGCTTTACCGCCATCTTGTTTGACGAATCGAAAGGGGAAAAACGAACTCTGACAGCTGACTATAATCAGCTATAGAAAAGAAAAATAGGTTTTCAGTACTTTTATAGAAAAAAGCCATTTTCAGCCTTTTTCTTTTGCCTGAAATTGTGGTAAAATAAGGTCTATACGTGCTTGATACAAAGATGAGGATATAATAAGCTACTAAGGCCATGATATTAAAGCCAAAGTGCTAACTGAACACGACCTAAAAGCTGTGTAAAAAAGATAAACTGTCTTCATCGAAGACTTCGTCACTTTCCTATTTTTACTTTGCTTTTGACGGTCTTAGTATCTTGATCTTTGTAGCCAAGGCGTATGAAAAAATTTGAGCATGTGCTCGGCAAGGAGTCTTTATGACAAAACAAGTTTTTAAAACCGTTTTTGCAGGTCGTGAGCTGGTAGTTGAAACCGGTCAGGTTGCAAAGCAGGCAAATGGCAGCGCCGTTGTTCGATATGGAGAAAGTACCGTTTTAACTGCGGCAACCATGTCCAAAAAGATGGCTACTGGTGACTTTTTCCCATTGCAGGTCAACTATGAGGAAAAAATGTATGCAGCTGGGAAATATCCTGGCGGCTTTAACAAGCGCGAAGGCCGTCCGTCAACAGATGCGACTTTGACTGCCCGCTTGATTGACCGCCCGATTCGCCCTATGTTTGCGGAAGGGTTCCGCAATGAAGTTCAGGTTATCAATACTGTTCTTTCTTATGACGAAGATGCTTCGCCTCAAATGGCTGCTATGTTCGGTAGCTCTCTGGCTCTCTCTATATCAGATATTCCTTTTAATTGGCCTATTGCAGGAGTTCAAGTTGGCTATGTAGACGGCGAATTCATTATCAACCCTAGCAAGGAGCAAAAAGAAGTTTCACTTTTGGAACTGACAGTAGCTGGTACCAAAGATGCTATCAACATGGTAGAATCCGGAGCTAAGGAACTGTCTGAAGATATCATGCTGGAAGCTCTTCTCAAAGGGCATGAAGCAGTCAAAGAATTGATTGCCTTCCAAGAAGAAATTGTCGCAGCGGTCGGCAAGGAAAAAGCAGAAGTAGAACTGTTGCATGTTGATGAAGAGTTGCAGGCAGAGATTGTCGCAGCCTACAACAGCGACTTGCAAAAAGCTGTGCAAGTAGAAGAAAAGCTGGCGCGTGAAGCCGCAACTCAGGCTGTCAAAGACCAAGTCACAGCAGTTTATGAAGAAAAATATGCAGATCACGAAGAATTCGACCGCATCATGCGTGATGTGGCAGAAATCTTGGAGCAAATGGAGCATGCAGAAGTGCGTCGTTTGATTACCGAAGATAAGGTCCGTCCTGACGGTCGTAAGGTTGATGAAATCCGTCCGCTGGATGCAGAAGTGGATTATCTGCCTCGCGTGCATGGTTCTGGTCTCTTTACTCGCGGGCAAACCCAAGCCTTGTCTGTTCTGACTCTAGCACCAATGGGAGAAACGCAAATTGTTGACGGCTTGGATCCAGAATACAAGAAACGCTTCATGCACCACTATAATTTCCCGCAATACTCTGTTGGTGAGACAGGCCGTTATGGGGCTCCTGGTCGTCGTGAAATTGGACACGGTGCTCTTGGGGAGCGTGCTCTGGAGCAAGTCTTGCCTAGCTTGGAAGAGTTTCCTTACGCTATTCGTCTGGTAGCAGAAGTCTTGGAGTCAAACGGTTCTTCCTCACAGGCCTCTATCTGTGCGGGCACTTTAGCTCTGATGGCCGGTGGAGTGCCGATTAAGGCTCCGGTTGCTGGTATTGCCATGGGCTTGATTTCAGATGGCAGCAACTACACGGTTCTGACGGACATTCAAGGTTTGGAAGACCATTTTGGTGATATGGACTTTAAGGTGGCTGGTACTCGTGACGGTATTACAGCTCTCCAAATGGATATCAAGATTGAAGGAATTACAGCGGAAATCCTGACAGAAGCTCTTGCTCAGGCTAAGAAAGCCCGCTTTGAAATTCTGGACTTGATTGAAGCGACAATTCCAGCTCCACGTCCTGAGTTGGCTCCAACTGCTCCGAAAATCGACACCATCAAGATTGATGTGGACAAAATTAAGATTGTCATCGGAAAAGGTGGGGAAACCATCGACAAGATTATCGCTGAGACTGGTGTTAAGATTGACATTGATGAAGAAGGAAATGTGTCCATCTACTCTAGCGACCAAGACGCCATCAATCGTGCCAAGGAAATCATTGCTGGCTTGGTCCGCGAAGCAAAAGTGGATGAAGTTTACCATGCCAAGGTTGTTCGGATTGAGAAATTCGGTGCTTTTGTCAATCTCTTTGACAAGACAGATGCCCTGGTTCACATCTCAGAGCTAGCTTGGACTCGGACTAATAATGTCGAGGACGTTGTACAAATCGGTGATGAAGTGGATGTCAAGGTGATCAAGATTGATGCCAAAGGTCGGGTAGATGCTTCCATGAAAGCTCTCTTGCCACGTCCACCTAAACCTGAAAAATCAGACAAGCACCATGATAAGCATCATGGTAAGGGGCATCCTCATAAGAAACATGAAGAAGCACCTCTTGCTCAAACAGAAGAATAAAAGACAAACAAGGAGTAGTAGGGCTCAGTTGCGTTGCAATTCTTGGGCCAGCTCCCTTGTTTTTTACATCATGAAAGGAGAAGAAGATGGGGTGGTGGAAAGAAACCATTGATATTGTAAAAGAAAATGATCCAGCAGCTCGAAATTCCCTAGAGGTCCTTTTGACTTATCCAGGGATTAAAGCCTTGGCAGCTCATCGTCTTTCTCATTTTTTGTGGAAGCATAATTTCAAGCTATTAGCACGAATGCACAGTCAATTCTGGCGCTTTTGGACTCAGATTGAGATTCATCCTGGAGCCCAGATTGAATCAGGTGTCTTTATTGACCACGGCAGTGGCCTAGTGATTGGAGAGACAGCTGTTGTGGAGAAGGGAGCCATGCTTTACCACGGTGTTACCTTAGGTGGTACAGGAAAAGATACGGGCAAACGTCATCCGACTGTCCGAAAAGGGGCGCTGATTTCGGCCCACGCTCAGGTGATTGGCCCTATTGAAATAGGTGAGAAAGCCAAAGTTGGGGCGGGTGCAGTAGTTGTATCTGATGTGCCTAGTGATGTGACAGTGGTCGGAGTTCCAGCGAAGATTGTCCGTGTTCACGGTGAGAAAGATGAGCCAACCATTCACGAAGTAGAGGAGAAACGGGAATACTATCTAGACAAGTTAGAGCATGCCCGTGAAGCCAGCCACCATTCGTCAAGTCTCTAGGAAAGGGTAGCAAAGTTATCGAAGTGGAGTATGACAGGAGGAACCGACATGTCAGATTTATCAGATGCAATTTTGAACCAGGCAGTCCTTGAGTTACAAGAACACTTGGATGGTCTTGCTAAGGAGCGCTTTATTAAACTGCCACCTAGCCACCAGCAAGAATGGGCTCATTATATCAGTGAAGCCAAAAAAGATGAGACCAAACTGCGCCGTCTAAATAAAATGAAGGCGGATTTGCTGGAGCCTTAAAGAAAGAGAAGTTATGCTATTAGAGGAATTTGAAGATGTAGCAGCGGTTATTGAGCCAACTGAAAAGCCAGTCCATGACAAGGGTGAGGTATGCGAAACCATCATCCTGTCCTTTAATGGCGAAATTCTGAAACGTTTGGTTGAGTCAGAGGAAGTCTATCAGGGAGGCTATTTGAAAAGCATAAACGGCCAGCATCCATGGTATATTTATGGCCAAGGACCTAGCAAGCTAGCAGTTATGTTGTCTCCAATTGGGGCTCCCATGATAGTTGGCCAACTGGAGGAGTTAGCGGCCAGAGGCTTCACGAATTTCATCATTCTAGGTTCCTGTGGCGTTTTGGACCACTCAATTGAGGCGGATAAGATCATCCTGCCAGCTGCTGCTTTGCGAGATGAAGGGACTAGCTATCACTATGCCCCACCGGGTGATGAAGTAGCCTATGACGAGTCTCTGCTGATCGAGCTGGAAGCCATCTTTGACAAGCACAATATCGAGCATATCCGCACCAAGTCTTGGACGACTGATGCCTTTTATCGAGAAACGCCTGATAAGGTCAAGCGTCGCTTGGCTGCTGGTGCACAAGTGGTCGACATGGAAGCTTCAGCTATCATGGCTTGGAGTCAATTTCGCAAGAGTAAAGTCTATCAGTTCTTCTACACAGCTGACTATGTGGATCATCATAACCGAACCTGGGATGCCCGCCATGAAGAGCGGACAGCTGATGCCATGACTTTTTTCACTATCGCTTTGACAATAGCAAAGGAACTAGAAAGGTAACTACAAGAATGGCAGTATATTTTTACGGCTGTATCACCATGGATGGCTACTTGGCAGACAGCCAGCACAGGATAGACTGGCTGCATCAGCTTGGTTCTGTAGAGGATACAGGCTATGATGACTTTTACAGGCAAATGGATATCACCATCATGGGCAAGCGGACCTTTGAGGAAATCCAAGATTTGCAAGATGTAGAAAGTTTTTATCAAGCTACTGAAAACTATGTCTTTACGCATGATAGGCACCTGCCTGTCAGCAATTACCAGCCAGTAGCTGGGGATGTGGTGGACTTTGTTCACCAGATTGACAAAGGCAAAAATGTCTTTGTGATTGGTGGTAATTCCTTGGTAGGACCGCTCTTGGATGCGGATCTTTTCGACCACCTCATTATTCAGATAGCGCCCCTTATCCTAGGAAAGGGGGTTCCCCTCTTTACCCAAGAGGAAGGGCAGCGCTTTTACCAACTGGATAGCCTCAGACAATTTGGCCCTTTTGCAGAGCTGGTTTTCAGCCGAAAAAGTCAGAAATAGAGAAGGGAGTGGACCGCATGATTAAAATTTACGACACCATGACCCGCAGCCTACGTGAATTTGTGCCCATTGAAGAGGGCAAGGTTCGAATGTATGTCTGCGGTCCGACGGTTTATAACTATATCCATGTCGGCAATGCCCGCTCAACAGTAGCTTTTGACACAGTTCGTCGCTATTTTGAGTATCGGGGATTTGAGGTCAATTATATTTCCAATTTTACAGATGTAGATGATAAGATTATCCATCGCGCCAAGGAAGAAGGCATCACACCAAAAGAAGTGGCTGATAAGTATATCGCAGCTTTTCGTGAGGATGTCTCAGCTCTGGGTGTAAAACCTGCGACTCGTCATCCGCGGGTGGTGGAGTTTATGGCTGACATCATCCGTTTTGTTGAGGACTTGGTTGACAAAGGCTACGCCTATGAGTCAGAGGGCGATGTCTACTTCCGCGTCGAAAAATCTCACAATTATGCCAAACTAGCCAACAAAACCTTGGCTGACTTGGAGTTGGGTGCTTCTGGTCGGACAGATGAGGAGACCGCTCGTAAGGAAAATCCAGTGGACTTTGCTCTCTGGAAGGCAGCTAAGCCAGGTGAGATTTCTTGGGACAGTCCTTGGGGAGCAGGTCGCCCAGGCTGGCACATCGAGTGTTCGGTCATGTCGACGGAGATTTTGGGTGATACTATTGATATCCACGGTGGAGGAGCAGACTTGGAGTTTCCTCACCATACCAATGAAATCGCCCAGTCAGAGGCCAAGACTGGTCAGACTTTTGCCAACTACTGGATGCATAATGGCTTTGTCAACATTGACGATGTTAAGATGTCCAAATCTCTGGGCAATTTTATCACTGTTCACGATGCCCTCAAGACTATTGATGGTCAGGTGCTGCGTTTCTTCTTTGCTACCCAGCATTATCGTAAGCCGATTAATTTCACGGAAAAAGCTGTTCATGATGCAGCGACCAATCTCAAGTATTTGAAGAATACCTATGAGCAGCCTTTTACTGGTCAGGCAGACTCTGCTCAGCTTCAGGCCTTTCTGGATAAATTCACTGCTGCTATGGACGAAGATTTCAATGCAGCCAATGGTATCACAGTTGTCTTCGAGCTAGCCAAGTGGATCAATTCTGGCAATTACACCGCTGAAGTTAAGGAAGCCTTTGCCAAGCTCTTAGAAGTTTTTGGTATTGTTTTTGTAGAAGAAGTCCTGGACGCGGACATTGAGCGCTTGATTGAGGAACGCCAAGTGGCGCGTGCTAATCGGGATTTTGCGACTGCAGACCGTATTCGGGATGACTTGGCCGCTCAGGGCATCAAGCTTTTAGATACCAAGGACGGAGTGAGGTGGACCCGTGACTGATGTCAACCTGATTAACGGCATTGCCCTCGCCTTTGAGGGAGATGCTGTCTACTCCATGTATATAAGACGTCACCTGATTTTTCAGGGGCTGACCAAGCCCAATCAGCTGCATAGGGAGGCGACCAAGTTCGTTTCTGCCAAGGCTCAGGCCAACCTCATTTCTCTCATGCTGGAAGAAGGGATTCTGACGGAAAAGGAAGAGGATATCTACAAGCGTGGCCGCAATGCTAATAGTCACACCAAGGCCAAGAATGCAGATATTGTTACTTACCGTATGTCTACTGGTTTTGAAGCGGTCATGGGCTACCTGCATATGACGGAAGAAATCGAACGCTTGGAAGAATTAATTGACTGGTGTGTCAAACGAGTGGAGGAAGCTACTCATGAAAACAAATGAACTGCTAGCTTTGTTTCCAAAGGCTAGTCTACAAGATAAACCCAGTCAAGATAGCCAGAAAGTCTCACTTCGTCTTGATCGGCAACATTGGCTAGTTTTGGCGACAGAAGATTTAACAGATCGAGAACAGCAACTGCTTGCTCTGCTGACAGAAAAAGAGTCCGTTTTTTCACAAAATCCCTGGTATAGGTATTTAGTATCTGAGTCCGAAGAGACGCTCCCCCATGAGGTTGAGACGTTACAGTTCATTCATTGTCATCTATTTCATTATGAGACAGAATCTATTTCGGCCTGGCTAGATATGATGCGAACTCTTTTGACCAATAAAGTCGCTTATTTTCAGACCAGTCCGCAAGACTATATTTTTGTTCTTGATCAAGGGCAGCAGTTGGCTGTTAAAGAGTTGCTAAGGGATGTCTTGTCAGCTGTTGAATATGACTTTAACCTGCGTTTGGCTGTTTTGATTGGACAAGTCTGGCCCAAATCGGCAAAAGATGAGTTCCCCCAGCTCTATCAGGCTGAAAGCAAACTCTTTACCCAATGGCTCAATCGCTATCAGCAGTCTTTGGTTTTACCTTTCTCACAGCTCTTCTTATGGGGCTTAGACGAGGCTAAGGACACTCTTCTTCCTCTGAAGAAGAAACTGCATCAGCTTATAGAGGGACAAGAGCAATTAACCGAGATTATCTTAGCCTTGTGGGAGAATGGAGCAGTTGTGACCAAGGCAGCTCAGCAACTTTATATTCACAGGAATACTCTCCAATATCGCTTGGATAAGTGGGAGGAGTTGACAGGCTTGCAGTTAAAAGAGTTGACGGATTTATCACTCTGTTACCATATCATTTTGAAAGATTTATTTTGATGTTTTGTGCAGGATGCACAAAACATTTTTTTTATTTTAGGCAGTTTGCCATAGTATTGTAAAACGCTTTCAAATATAATAAGAGTATAAATTTAAAAGGAGCCTATCATGGTAGAATTAAATCTAAAAAATATTTACAAGAAATATCCAAATAGAGAACACTATTCTGTTGAAGATTTCAACTTAGAAATTCAAGACAAAGAATTTATCGTATTTGTAGGACCTTCAGGATGTGGTAAGTCTACAACTCTTCGTATGATTGCTGGACTTGAAGACATCACAGAAGGTGAATGTTCAATCGATGGTCGAGTGGTTAACGATGTGGCACCAAAAGACCGTGATATTGCCATGGTTTTCCAAAACTATGCCCTTTACCCTCACATGACTGTATACGACAACATGGCCTTTGGTTTGAAATTGCGTAAATACAGCAAAGAAGATATTGACAAACGTGTTCAAGAAGCGGCTGAAATTCTTGGATTGAAAGAATTCTTGGACCGTAAACCAGCTGACCTTTCTGGTGGCCAACGTCAACGTGTTGCCATGGGACGTGCTATTGTCCGCGATGCAAAAGTATTCTTGATGGACGAGCCTTTGTCAAACTTGGATGCCAAACTTCGTGTATCCATGCGTGCTGAAATCGCTAAAATCCACCGTCGTATTGGAGCAACAACGATCTACGTAACACACGACCAAACAGAAGCGATGACTTTGGCTGACCGTATCGTTATCATGTCAGCAACTAAGAATCCATCAGGAACTGGTACAATTGGTCGCGTAGAGCAAGTTGGTACACCACAAGAACTTTACAAACACCCTGTCAATAAATTTGTCGCTGGCTTTATCGGAAGCCCAGCTATGAACTTCATCAATGTGAAGCTTGAAGGAAACGAGATCGTTACTGAAGGTGTAAGATTGAAAGTGCCAGAAGGGATCTTGAAAGTTCTGAAAGAAAAAGGCTACGAAGGTAAAGAATTGATTTTTGGTATCCGTCCAGAAGATATCAATACAGAACCTGCTTTCCTTGAAACTTTCCCTGACTCAGTAGTACACGCAACAATCTCTGTATCAGAGTTGCTTGGTTCAGAGTCTCACTTGTACTGCCAAGTTGGTAAAAACGAATTTATCGCAAAAGTAGATGCGCGTGACTACTTGCAAACAGGTGAGGGAATTGACCTTGGCTTTGACTTGAACAAGGCGCACTTCTTCGATAAAGAAACTGAAAAGACAGTTTATTAATGTTTTCTACAATGAAGAAAATTTAGTTATCAAAAACGAGCTTGGACATCCATGCTCGTTTTTTTTTTTTTTTTTCTATTAAGACTTATCAATCCTACTCGATAGGCTCAAAAACCTCATAGTTGAAGAGACTATTTTTATAAGTGATAGCAAATGAACTTTGGAAAATATGAATTTGTCCTTCGAAGTTATTTCATTAGAGATGAGGAAGTTCACTTCACATCTTTAAGGATAACTGAATCTTTCTCACAATCTATTAATTGCTACTAGCTCACATTGTTGAACAAGAAGAGGTTGCTTAAAAATAGAAAAAATTTCAGAAAACTGTTGACATGTTTTCCGAAAAAGAGTAGAATAGCCCTTATTTTTTAATTGAGGAGGAACTTATGTTTTCCAAGTTAAAAGGATTTTTTATTGGACGTCCATTAAAATCCGGTAAAGAAGGAGAGGATGGTCATTTATTGACAAAACTACAGGCCTTGGCTATGCTCTCTAGTGACGCCTTATCTTCCATCGCTTATGGACCAGAGCAGGTAGTTCTGGTCTTAACTTCTGTGTCTGTCGGAGCGATTTGGTGGTCACTTCCAATAGGAATTGTTGTATTGGTTTTATTAGCGAGTTTAACCATTTCTTATCGTCAGGTTATCCATGCTTATCCTCAAGGAGGAGGAGCTTATATGGTAACGACAGAAAATCTTTCTCCAACAGCAGGCTTAATTGCGGGTGGAAGTTTACTGGTAGACTATATGTTGACTGTAGCTGTTTCAGTTGCTTCTGGAGCGGATGCCATTACCTCAGCTATTCCTGTCTTACACCCTTACAACTTACACATCTCTGTCTTGTTAGTCCTCTTATTGATGCTAATGAATTTACGAGGGCTAAAAGAATCAGCGACTTCCTTAATGATCCCTGTCTATCTTTTTATTTTAAGTACTTTGCTGTTGATTGCTTTTGGATTTGTGCAAATCATGACAGGAAACTTGGAATATCATGCAACTGCTCATATTGGCACTTCTATTACTGGAGTAAGTTTGATCTTGTTGCTCCGAGCATTTACTAGTGGTTCAGCTTCCTTGACTGGAGTGGAAGCCATATCTAATTCAGTTCCCTTTTTCAAGAAGCCAAAGGCTCACAATGCTGCAACAACCCTATCAATCATGGCTTTAATCCTAGGGATCATGTTTGCAGGAATCACTTTCTTGAACTATTGGATTGGGATTGTTCCTGTCAAAGGTGTAACTACCTTGGCTCAGATGGCTCAGGCTATCTTGGGAGGTTCTCCACTTGGTCGTGTCTTATTCTATGTTTTTCAATTGTCAACAGCTTTGATTTTGGCAGTTGCAGCCAACACAGGTTTCTCGGCTTTCCCTGTACTTTCTTACAATATGGCTAAAAATAAATATATGCCACATATGTACATGGAAAAAGGAGATCGCCTAAGCTATTCAAATGGGATTTTTACATTAGCCTTTGGTGCCATTGCTCTCTTGTGGATTTTTAAGGGGAATACAGAGCGTTTAATTCCTCTATATACCATTGGTGTATTTGTGCCCTTTGCCCTCTCTCAAACTGGTATGGTTGTCCATTGGAAGAAAAAGTTTGGAAAAGATTTCTTGAAGCATTCAGTTGCGAATATTCTTGGTGCTGTTATTTGTTACGGGATTGTTCTTATTTTACTTTTATTCCGTCTTGGCGATATTTGGCCCTTCTTTCCAATTATCATTGTCTTGACCTGGCTGTTCTTAGCGATTAAACAGCACTACAACAGGGTCGCAAGACAGCTGAGATTAGAAGAACATATCGAGCGTCAGAATTATACAGGCAATACAGTAATTGTGCTAGTCGGAAATGTCACCAGAGTTAGTGTTGGAGCAATGAGCTATGCTCGCAGTATTGGCGACGATGTCGTCGCAATGCACGTCTCAACAACTGAAACTGCTAAAAAGGATGCTGAAGTTGCAGAGGAATTTGCTGACTATTTCCCTGATATTCGATTTGAGACTGTTACGACTAGCTACCGCAATATCATTACTCCAACAGTTCAGTATGTGATCAAGGTAGCAAAGCGGGCTAAAAAAGAAGGAAGGACAGTGACAGTCTTGGTTCCTCAGTTTATCCCGAAAAAGAGCTGGCAAAATATCCTTCATAATCAAATGAGTTTAAAATTGAAATATTATCTAAAGTGGTACGAAGATGTTGTAGTCGCAAGCTATTCTTATCACTTAAAAGAATAAACTACTTTCTTAATGTAAAAAAGGAACCAAATTTTTTTGGTTCCTTCTGTATTTTGTGTAGAAAGAGTTAGTTCCTTTCTTCTTGATAATTCCTATAAAAATCAACCTTTAACTCAATAAAGGTCTCCAAGTCCCGCAGGAGCTGAAGGAGCGTAGCGCGGGTTTCAAATTCCTGGCGAGTCTTAGGAAGTGGCCGTTTTCGAAAGACTGCCAGATATTCCTCTATTTCATCCAGTAAGTCATGGCCTGGATTTTCTTGACTTAACTGTTTGGCTGTTTTTAAAAAGAGTTTAGCCAATATGAAGCTTTCGCTAGCTGCTAGACGACAGGTATTGATATTACCGGCCATATCCAGCAAGATACGATTCTGAGCTCTTCGCATTTCAAAATAGTGGATATGGTAGTTGGTTTGATGAAAGAGGTGGTTGGAGTGGTCCAAGTAGACCAACTGTAAGGCTTGTTCTAGAGTTGTATCAAGCTCTTTTATTAGGGTCGCGTCGTTTCGTCCGTCCCCTGATTTTAAAAAGTATTCAAAACGAAGGAGAATCTTTTTTAGTTGCTCTTCCACTTGTTCGTGATAGTTGTTAATCTCCTCTTGACGCGAGGGCATGTAGAGATTGGCTAAAAGAGCAAAGCCAGTTCCAATGAGAAATAGAGCAAGCTCATTGCTAAGGAGTGACCAGGAGGTGGATTTTTCTAAGAGCAGATGAGAGACCAGGACAGTGCTGGGGGTAATGCCAATTTCCCACCCGAGTTGAAAAGCTAGGGGAACATAGATTGCGATATAGAGGGCCAATGCTCCGAGATTAAAGCCTAGAAAGCGAAAGGCTAAGCTTCCAATAGCCAGAGCCAATATGGTCGATAAAAAGCGGTCTCTAGCTAGTTTGACTGTACTCCTGCGAGTATCGCTAACACTCAAAAGAGCAATAATACCAGCAGAGACTGAATAAGCTAATCCTAAAGTTTTTGCTAACCAAGCCGCTAGGCAAGTGGCGAGCATCAGTTTAATCGTTCGGTGGAGAAGGGACATATGAGTCAACTTTCTTTTTCTAGAGTTGCTTTATTATATCATGACTAGAGTATAAAGTTGGTTAGGATGATTCCTTCAATTCAGATTTCTTGTTCTGTTCATTAAAAGCTGTCGCAATTTAGGAGGCATTTATGTTATACTGAAGACATGGAAAAAAACGATATTGTCTATGGTGTGCATGCGGTGACAGAGGCTCTCGCAGCTAACACTGGAAATAAACTCTACATTCAAGACGACCTGCGTGGTAAAAAGGTCGATAAAATCAAAGATTTAGCAGCGGAAAAAAAGGTTTCCATCTCCTGGACGCCTAAGAAGACCTTGCAGGAAATGACTGACGGAGCCGTTCACCAGGGCTTTGTTCTGCGAGTGGCTGAGTTCGCCTATACTGACTTCGAGGTGCTGTTGAAAAAAACAGAGCAGGAAGACAATCCTCTCCTATTGATTTTGGATGGGCTGACTGACCCTCACAATCTGGGTTCTATCTTGCGGACGGCTGATGCGACCAATGTGGCTGGAGTCATCATTCCTAAGCACCGGGCAGTAGGTGTGACACCAGTCGTAGCCAAGACCTCAACGGGTGCTATTGAGCATATTCCCATTGCCCGTGTGACCAATCTCAGCCAGACTCTGGATAAGCTCAAGGACGCTGGCTTCTGGATTTTCGGTACAGATATGCAGGGGACGCCTTCCCATAAGTGGAATACGTCAGGCAAGCTAGCTCTGATCATCGGTAATGAAGGCAAAGGTATTTCCAGCAACATCAAGAAGCAGGTAGACGAAATGCTGACCATTCCCATGAATGGCCATGTCCAAAGCCTCAATGCCAGCGTCGCAGCGGCTATTCTCATGTATGAAGTCTTTAGAAATCGGGTGGACTAATGCAAGTGCTTGGAAGTTATGAGTTAGAAAAATATCAAACAGAAAAGTTTGAACCGATTATTTATGATATCTATCATAATAAAGGAGAAGATAATTATTGCTTTTGCTTTGAAATCACTGAGGAAGCAGATCAGTATCCATTAGAAGATTTATTGACCCAATATTCCTTGAATTGCACGGATTTATACGGTCAAGGAAGTCAGGTAAATGGCTCTTTGAAATACCTAATTGAGGTCGAAACCTTATCCAGTGATAAGGCGGATCTCATCAGCATTCTCAATTTTTCTACAATTTTAAATAAAGAGATTGTGAATTATGTAAAAGGAAAATATGAGTGCCTTGCTGAAAAGAGGTGTATGAGTTCCTTTTATATGGGAAATCAAAAAGTGGAAGTTCCTGTGCTTGCTTGTAGAAATGATAACTCTGGGATGGTTTCTTTCCAAAATAAATATCCAGAAGGACAATTAACAAATTTATTTTTAGAAGATAAAAAATATGATGTTGAGTGTGTAGATGGGGAATGGACTTGTATTGAATTGCTTAATGGCAAGGCAAACCTTATTTTAAAAGATTCACAAGATGAATATTTTCAATATATTTTTGATTTGAAAGGCTTTCAAGGTGTCAGTCCTGTTTTAGATTGACCGAGCGAAATAACTTTCCTAAAAAGCAAGAATGTTTAATAGTTAGCCCCAATAAGGTGGTCATTCAAAGCACCACTAACAACCCGCTTATGTCCATGGAGAAGCCTCTCTGTGGGAACTAAAAAATGATGGAGAAATAAGATGACCTTTAAAATTTTAACGGATTCTACAACAGACCTGTCTGAAAAATGGGCAGCTGAACACGATGTTACAATCCTAGGCTTGACCATTCAGCTGGATGGAGTGACCTATGAAACGGTAGGAGATAATAAACTGACTAGTAAAGTCTTGCTAGAAAAGATGAAGTCAGGAAGTCAACCAACTACCAGCCAAATTAATGTAGGTCAGTTTGAGGATGTCTTTAGAGAATTCGCAAAAGCTGGCACGCCACTTTTATATGTAGCTTTTGCTTCCTTGCTATCTGGAACCTATCAAAGTGCAGTTATGGCTCGGGACATAGTCTTGGAAGACTATCCTCAAGCTGTGATTGAGATTCTTGAGAGTCGGGCTGCTTCTATGGGGGAAGGGCTTCTGGTAATGAAGGCTGTTGAGGCACGATCAGAAGGTAAATCACTAGCTGAGACTTTGGATATTTTACTAGCTTTGCGACCAAAAGTTCAAACCCATTTCTTAGTGGATGATCTGAATCACTTGGTTCGGGGTGGAAGAATTTCAAAAACAGCTGCCATGATCGGTAGTCTGGCTAGTATCAAGCCAATTATTGCAGTTCAAGCGGATGGAAGTTTGAAACCAATTGCTAAGGTAAGAGGAAAGAAGAAGGCTCAGGCAGAGTGTGTTCGCATGCTTTTAGAAAATATAGCAGATGATCGTGCGGTGATTGCTCATGCAGATGCTGATCAGGATGCTGAAAATCTGAAGGAACAGCTTTTAGCAGATGGCCGAGTGAAAGAAGTCTTGATTGAGCCACTTGGACCAGTTATTGCAACCCACGTTGGACCAGGAACTTTAGCTTTATTTGGTTTCGCTAAAAACGACCGAGATTAAGAAACAAACTTGAAAACGAAAACAAGCTAAAAAGTGAAATATTTCCGGCAAAGATATTGACTTTTGGCCTAAAAATTTGGTATGATAGTAGGCGGTATTGTTTACCCCATTTGTAAGGCCCCGGAACCTTTCAAATAACTTGCGGACCGGAACATCCGCCCTGTAAACAAAAACGATATTCAAATAGGAGAAATCATGAACAAAACAACATACATGGCTAAGCCAGGTGAAGTTGAACGCAAATGGTACGTAGTTGACGCTACTGATGTACCTCTTGGACGCCTTTCTGCTGTTGTAGCAAGCGTACTTCGTGGAAAAAACAAACCAACATTCACACCACACACTGATACAGGTGACTTCGTGATCGTTATCAACGCTGAAAAAGTTAAATTGACTGGTAAAAAAGCTACTGATAAAGTTTACTACACTCACTCAATGTACCCAGGTGGATTGAAATCTATCACTGCTGGTGAACTTCGCTCTAAGAACGCTGTTCGTTTGATCGAAAAATCAGTTAAAGGTATGCTTCCACACAATACTCTTGGCCGTGCTCAAGGTATGAAATTGAAAGTATTTGTAGGTGCTGAGCACACTCACGCTGCACAACAACCAGAAGTTCTTGATATTTCAGGACTTATCTAAGGAAAGGAACAAATAAGCTATGTCACAAGCACAATATGCAGGTACTGGACGTCGTAAAAACGCTGTTGCACGCGTTCGCCTTGTTCCAGGAACTGGTAAAATCACTGTAAACAAAAAAGATGTTGAAGAGTATATCCCACACGCTGACCTTCGTTTGGTTATCAACCAACCATTTGCAGTTACTTCAACTGCTGGTCAATACGACGTTTTCGTAAACGTTAACGGTGGTGGTTACGGAGGACAAGCAGGAGCTATCCGCCACGGTATCGCTCGTGCCCTTCTTCAAGTAGACCCAGACTTCCGCGATTCTCTTAAACGCGCAGGTCTTCTTACTCGTGATGCTCGTATGGTAGAACGTAAGAAACCAGGTCTTAAGAAAGCTCGTAAAGCAAGTCAGTTCTCAAAACGTTAATATTATACTTTTATATCAACGTTTCAAGCACTTCATGGTTCACACCATGGAGTGTTTTTTGATGTCTTTTAAGTAAAATTCACACCACTTTTCACACCAAATTCACACCATTACTTTTTTAAGTTACGATAAGCAATCTCTCCAACAGCCATTGGAACGACATTTGAAGTATTGACATAGGTCTTAGTTGTAAAAGTGTCGCTATGCGTTAGAGCCTCTGAAATGGCTTCTAGTGATGTGCCAGATTGTTTGGCAAGAGTTGCCCCCGTATGACGTAATTTATGAGGTGTAGCGTGTATTAGTTCCTTATGACGGCGTTCGACTGACTTCATCTTATTATTAAGATAATCAGCATGTAAGGGACTATTAACGTTTCCTTTTGTGTCAATATAAGTAAAGACATACTGTTCATCAGATTGAATAATATTGAATTTTGCTAATTCCAATTTTTGTTGCTTTTTCCAAACACGGAGTAAATCAGCTAGCTCAATGGGAATATGGAAAGTCGTCTTTTTATTACCCTTAGTTGACTTTGGATTTTTATACTTATCCAAGGCTCTCACTAACTGAATTTCTTGTTTCTTTAGGTTAATGTGCTTCCATTGTAAGGCATAGCTTTCAGATTTTCTATCACCTAGGAAAAAGGTTGTATAGAATAACACATAATCTTTGAACAGGAGTTTGTCATTTTCTAAATCTTCTTCAAACGCTGTAAACCATGCTTGTAGTTCTGATTGTGACAGATACAAATCTTCATCATTTTTAGCCTCTTGTAGTTTGATTTTTTTAGTTGCCTTAATACGGCTAATGGTTTTAGAGAGGCGATTAGTTTCGATATATTCTAATTCCTCAGCCCAATCAAAAATAGAGTTAACATAGCTTCTGATGACTTTGAAGTTGGCATATTCTTCTGCTTTTTGGGTCAATAGGTTCAAAACAACTTGTTTATTTTGATTGAGAAAATCAATAGAATAATTTCCAAGCAAGGGTAGGATATGTTTTCTAAAGACAATTTCTGTACCGTCAATAGTAGCTTGTGAAGGTGGTTTTGTGGTAGATGTTGTTTGACCTGCTTTATAGGATTCCCACCAAATATTGTGATAAAAATCGGAAAAGAGGGTTGAACCATTTGTTTCCAATGAGGTTGAATCTCCGCTTAAAATTTTATCAATCCTGTTTTGTAATTCAAGTTCGTATTTTTTAGCTTCACTCCTTAGCTTAAAACGTTTTTCAATCACTTTTTTATCAATTCCCAATGATGATTTGACTTCTTCTGGGACATAGATACGTAAGCGATAAGTTCCATTTTTAGTTTTTGTAATTGACATAGTATTCTCCTTTTTTTGAATTGAGCTAGAAAAATACCGTGGCTTAATTATATCAAACCACGGTTAGAATGCTACTGATTTTGTAACCAGTGATTGAGTTCAATTCTATCAAAGCGGACAGTTTTTCCAACTCGAATAACTGGTAACCCCTTTTTTATCCAAGAATCAAGCGTATTATTGGCAATTCCTAGATACTTACAAGCTTGTTGCTTGTTCAAGAATGGACTTTCAATGTTGTTACTATCCAATTTATTTTTTATTTCATTTTCTATAAGCCAGCTAATTAACAGTTGTAGCTGATGAATTTGTTCGTCTGGTAAAATCACTTGCATAGTCTTTTTTGTCCTTTCATGATATAATATTTGTAGTTATTATTTCTAAGGCGATTTGTTTACGGCAAGTCGTCTTTTTGTATGCCCCAAGTGTTGGAACTTTGGTGTTCACGGACATATTGGTCAATCTCCTTTTCATCGCTGTTGGTAAATTTCGATAATCCCAGTTTTAAGAGGTCTTGGAGAAATTGGTCTGCTCCTTCAAGAGTTGTTGCCTCATATTTAGCCACATAGAGTTTGGCTAAGGTCTTTGAGACTTGTTTTTCCGCCCATCGTTCTGACTGTCTAAGCGTTGGCTTGGTACGTTCAGTGCTTAACCGTGTTTTGATTTCCGTCTGGAGGTAATCCAGCCACCATTTGACGGGTTGGCGTCTGCGCTTATTTGTGTCCCTGCCATTTGGTCTGACAAAACGGTAGTGTCCGTTGATTGCCTCAAAGTAAATGGCTGTCAGAGGTCTTTTAAGGTGTATTTGGTGAGCAATGATATTGGCTTTTCCTTGCCAACAACGGAGTTCTGCTCTGACCCAAGCGTTTGTCTCATCAACGATTTTACCTTTACCTTTTTGTTCCATGAGTTTGTTATAGACACACCATTGTTGGCTCCCTCGTGCCCCTATGGTGACGGTCTCACCAACCCGTTCGCCTGTTTCAAGGATTGACCGCTCGTGATAGTCCATATATTGTGCTCTTGTAATACACAAGCCTCGTTTACAGTAGGCGTAGAGGGTTTGAACGGATAAAGCCTTATCGTAGATGTCATTGGCAATATCTATTCGGGTAAAGTTGACCTGATAGCGGTAAAGGCGTGTGACCAGAGCTACCCAGTTGTTAGCGTTACCCACCATAAATTCCTCATATTGGCGACAGCCTCGTCCTTTGAGTTCCAGATAGACCCCCATCTTATCTAAGACTTGGTTAAAGTAAACTTTGATGTCTGAACAGGCATAGTGGCTTTGATACTTGTTTATTCCCCAAGCATTAAGGGCAAACTGGTCTTGGGGTATAAGGAGTATCTCTTCTAACACCTCCTCTGGTGGAACATCTTTAATGGTCACAGCGAAGTAGTCAATCCTCACGCTGTTATCCATGCTTAGTCACCAGTCATTTTAAGGTCGTTTGCCACTAGTTTTACTCCAGACCAGTTACTACGAGTCATGTTCCACATGAGACGGACTTGAGGATTGACGAGTTCAACGGTCTTATCAAGTAAACCGTCATTTTCTGCCAATTTCGTGATTTTGTCGAGGTTGTCATTAATTTCAAGCGTAATCGCTTTGAGTTCTTCAATGGCAATGTTCATTTCTTTTAACACTTTGATTTTATCCGCATCTTGAACGCTACAAACTAGTTTGGATGGTTCGTCTGTTCGGACTTGTTCGCCATTTACCTCTTGATACTTATAACTCATACGAGCAGAAAGCACTACCACTTTTTTAGGTAGCATGAATTGACTTTTATCAAGGTTCAATTCGCCAAGTTTAAGTGTTGTGTCAGTTAGTGTTAAGTTTGTCATAGTATTCTCCTTTGTGTTTTTTAAAGTAGTTATCTTTTCTAAACGTACGCAGAATTAGCTTTGAACCGTACTCCCCCAAGGGATTTCAGCGCAAACTTCAACTGATTGGCTTTAACCCCAGACGTATCAAGGGTTTAGCCCTACTTTCGTGTACGTTCGTACCCCCTATTAGTATCGGGGCACTAATTTTTGGGGAAGATTGCCCGTCCAAGCACGGGCACGCCATTATGGGCTACCGTGTTTCTACACACTCGCCCATGGCGTTGTGCTTCTAGCCGTGCTCACTTCCCAAATAATTTTTTCCTCTTCGATTTCTCTAAAACTTCAATCTGTTTTCTTAACTGCTCTATACGAATAGCTAATACCTGTTCCTGTTGTGTTAAGTCTGTTACTTTTTGACTTAACCCTTTTAATTGAACAGTTAAACGATTGACTTTTTGGTTAATAGATAAGGGAGAGGCTCTACTCGGTGCATAGGCTTTTAAGATTGCTTTATCAAGCCCAAGGTTTCCTTTGGTATCTGCAATTTGTTGGAGTTTTTCAATATCATCATCTGTAAAGAGATAGATTTTACTGTAAGAACGTTTACCAGTTCGGACTCGACTTTCTTCAAAGGTAGTCCCTGTGAGTTGTTCAATCTTTAAACGCCATTTTTTTAGTGTAGAGATAGAGTTCAATCCCTTAACAAGTTCAATTATTTGGGCATAACCATAAAACTGTGTCATTTTTGTCTCCTCTCATTTACTTTTATGGTAAAATATTATATAATCAAGAGGTAAATAATTATTTTACCTTTAATTATCTTTATTATAC
>OKDT01000041.1_pt1 | contig 32412 bp, 27 predicted proteins | sample 1610451 | NCBI WGS metagenome assembly OKDT01 (sample SAMN04436652, study PRJEB24849) | human gut metagenome | biome: human gut; feature: NICU; material: stool | host: Homo sapiens | place: USA: Saint Louis, MO | collected 2012-10-21 | reverse complement strand
GCCATCAAAACAGAGGTAAGGCATAGTTCATAGTGTACTATTGAAAATTATTTGAGATATATGAAGAATTAGCAAAACAATAGAGGTATTGTTTTTGTGTAAACATCAGAAAATTTGGATGTAGATAATGATGGGAGGTGCTTTACATTGATTAGGTTAGAGCTGCTTTCTGAAGAAAATAGTACAGACGTCTATTCTTTTGAAAAAGAAAATCGGGAGTATTTTGAACGAAATTTACCTCCTAGACCAGGTAACTATTTTGATCCAGAAGGCTTTAAAGAAATTACAAGGGAATTGTTAACGGAACAAACGAATCGGGATGTCTACATGCATCTTATTAGAGATTCACAAGGTGCTATGGTTGGAAGAATCAATTTAAGTGTCTTAGAGAATGATCAAAAAAAAGCGGAACTTGGATATAGGATTGGAGAAAATTACACTAATTTAGGCTATGCAAGCGAAGCGGTTAAACTTGTTTTAGATAAGGCGTTTCATACTTATGGTTTAAATAAGATCATTGCGGGAACGGCAACGGATAATCTGGCTTCTAAGAGAGTACTTTTAAAAAATGGTTTTACCTTTAGTAGGATTATAGAAAATGACTTACAAATTCATAATGAGTGGGTTCATACAGCAGTATTTGATATAACGCGGCCATAATATCAACATTTTCAGTTTGCTGATAGGCCAAATGGGGTTATCAATCTTTACAGACATTCAAGAATTTTCTCTTGGGTGTCTTTTTTATGTTTTTTCAACTCCCCCATAAAATTCTTCTATTACTTTCATAGAAAATATATATTAGCCAGGTTGGGAGAATCATAGTAGAATAGCTATCAAAATAGAAAAAGGAGTTTGGGGATGAAAATTTTTTCTTTATGGTCAAAGGTTTCTTTGGGGTTGCAACTCTTGATTGCTTTGGTTTTGGGTGTTCTTGTTGCTCTTGTATGGCCACAATTTTCGGCTTTCTATCAATTCTTGGGACAAGCTTTTATCAGTCTGATTAATATGGTGATTATTCCGCTGGTATTTCCGGTTGTGGTCGTAGCGGTGGCTGGTGTGATTGGTAAGAAATCTTTTGGGAAGCTTTTGACAAAGAGTTTGCTCTATTTCTTTGGTGTCACTACGGTGATTACTTTGATCTTTGTCTTTGCTGCTTATTATCTAGGCTTTGGTCAAGGAGTCAATATCGGTCAGACTGGAGGAAATATTGATGGGATTGCTAAGAGCATCCAGTTAAATGAGTTCTTTCTCAGTTTCATTCCGGCTAATATTGTTAAGTCGCTTTCTGAAGGGGCTTTGCTTCCTATCATCGTCTTTGCGATATTCTTGGGTTATGGTCTTGGAAGTCTTAAGGAAGACAAGTCACAGAAGTTTATTGATTTATTGCAAATTTGGATTGAAGCCATTTACAAAATTGTCGGTGTGATTATCAAGCTATCACCAATTGGGATTTTCGGTTTTATTGCCAAAGATGTAGCTACAACAGGAGTTGACAAGTTGGTTGGTTTGGGTCAATTTGTAGCAGGAACTTATCTGGCCTATGTGGTTCTAGCTTTAGTGATTTTTCCTTTGATTGCATTGGTTTTCGGAGTTCCTTATCTGACAAGTATTCGTCAGAATTGGAGCCTCTTGACTTTGGCTTTTGTTTCTGGTAGCTCCAGTGTTGTTTTGCCACCTCTGTTGAAAGATCTAAAGAAGCAGGGGCACGATGAGCATGTCATCGACCTGGTTGTGCCTTTGGGTTATACTTTTAACCTCGAAGGAGCTGCTGTTTATTTCTCAGTAGCTACTATCTTTATCGCCCATGCTTATGGAATTGCATTTTCTATTTCTGGTCTATTCTTTACCATCTTACTATTAACCTTGGTTGGGAAGACTGCAGCAACTGTGCCTTCTGGAGCGATTGTTGTCTTGCTGGCTGCAGCACCTCAATTGGGATTGCCAGTGGAAGGAGTTGCCTTGATTTTTGCTGTTGATTTCTTTGTTAATGCTGGTCGTACTGCCCTCAATGTTCTAGGCCAGGCTTTGGCCGTGAGTGTGATTGAAAAAACAGAAGGTCACGTAGTGGAAGAATCAAAAAGTAGCGAACTGGCTGTTCGGTATTCTTAAAGGAGAGAAGACTTATGAGTCAAGCAAAAGTATACGTTATTCATGAAAATTTGGAGTGGACGCAGCACTTGGTCAAGTGGCTAGAGGAGAAAAATGTCCCCTATGAACTGTGGGATTTGTCAAGTGGGATCTTAGATTTGCAGAGTCCGCCCCCAACAGGAATTTTCTATAATCGGATGTCTGCTTCTTCTCATACTCGGGGACACCGCTACGCACCAGAATTTACAGAGCAGGTTCTAGCTTGGCTGGAAGCTCATGGCCGTAAGGTCGTCAATGGTAGTGGAGCTATCAATCTAGAAATCAGTAAAATCAAGCAATATTTGAAACTTTCTGAAGCTGGGATTGCTTCTCCAGAGACTGTAGCTGTTTTGGGGCAGGACAATATTCTGGAAGCAGCTAGAAAACTCAATATTTATCCTCTGATTACCAAGCATAATCGCGCTGGGAAAGGTTTGGGTGTGCAACTCTTTAACAGTGAGTCAGAGTTAGAAGCTTATGTAGACAGTCCTGCTTTTGAGCCTTCTGTGGATGGGATTACCCTGCTTCAGGCTTATATCAAGCCAGCGGATGGTCGTATTCGTCGTTCGGAGTTTATCAACCAGAAGTTTCTTTATACAGTGTCGATTGATTCATCAGATGGTTTTCAGCTTTGTCCGGCAGATGGGTGTCAGATTGGACAAAGACCTGCTCAGTTGGAAACATCGGATAAGTTTCAGATCACAGATCCGCTACCTGCTAGTCAAAGACAGGCTTACGAGACATTTCTAGCTCAGGCTGGTATTGATGTGGCGGCTATTGAGTGGGTAGAGTCGGAGGCGGGTCAGATCTATGTCTATGATGTGAACACCAATACCAACTATAATCCGACAGCAGAAGAAAAAGCAGGGATTTTTGCACATCAGCATTTGGCAGAATATCTAAAGAACGAGCTGGTAGCATCCTATTCAGAATAAATTTAAAACAAACAAAAGCTTTCCGTTTTGGAGGCTTTTTGTTTTTTCTTCATTTCTAAAATATGACATCTGTCATTTTGTTTTTGTGACAAACGTTAGATGAAGCGCATACAAAGATTTGTTATATTTAGATTATTGAAATTGCTTCTTTTTTATAAAGGAGTTAGGTGCTAAACAAGGTGTTCATTTTGAACAAGAAAAGGTGAAAGGAGTGCGTTATGTAGAAGTAATTTGGTTGTGAGGAGTCTGACTTTATTTTTAGAATATTGAGGTGTGTCATGAAAAATCATCAGGAAAAAGTGTGTAAAAATTGGTTTATGAGAAAAAGCGGTAAGCGTTGGTTTTTTGGGTGTGCCCTGCTGGCTTTTGGAGCTTTCTTGTTAGATGGCGGTGGAGTGGTTTATGCAGATGAGGGTAAGGCTAATCCGGCCCCTGCTCAGGTCTTGCAGGCTGATTCATCAGCTGTCTCGGAGCCTGAAAGTGGGCAAACAGCTGCTCCTACAAGTAATGCCGATAAGACAGAAAACTCTGTAGCTGGAGAGACTGCTGCGATGGAAGCGAGTGGTCAGGATGCAGCAGTAGAGTCAGCCAATCAAAAGGCTGATAAGGAAAATCAAGCCACAGCAAATGCTAAAGAGACCAAACAGGAAGAAGACGAACAGCCAGCAGCGAAGGAAGTTGCTTCGGAAAAACTCCCTGCCATAGAGACTGTAGATAAGCAGCCAGGCTTCAATACTAATTTGGCAGAAGCCAAGGGAGACAAAAATGGAGTTTGGGAAGTCCGAGAGCAAGGACTTTATAGTGATGCCAGAGGCAAAGGTGATAGTTTCCTTTACTCTCAAAGTCAGGGTAAGGATTTTGTTTACTCAACGGATGTAACCTTCCTCAGTAAGGAAGGGGCGGCAGCCCTCATTTTCCGCAGTAATAATAATCCGGATGACAAGAGCAGCTATGCAGTTAATATTGATGGTGGCAGCAACAATGTGAAGTTTTGGCGTTGGCAAGGCGGTCGGGACTATCAGTTTATCAATGAAAAACATATCGAGCCAACGGATGATAATAAATATCGGCTCAAGGTTGTTTCTATCGGCTCTTGGGTATCCTACTATGTCAATGATATCCTAGTGGCCAGCTCAGGAGATTACACGCTTCAGAGAGATGATAAGGGGCAGAATACTTATCTGTCAGCAGGCTATTTTGGCTTACTTAACTGGAACAGTGAGCTGCTTTTTCAAAATACCTTTTATAAAGAAATCACTCCTCAGTCTAATCCCGAGTTGGAGGATATAAGGGTGACTTCTTCGGTTGGGAAAGTGGAACAGAAAGGTCAGTTTACTGCTCCTATTACCATCCAGTATGTCAAGCATGATGCTGAGACTGTAGACTTGACTGTCGTAGCGAAAAATCCTGCTGCTAAGGTAAGCGTGACTGATGCTGCAGGTAGGGTTTATAGTGATTTGAAGAATATTCCGCTGGCAGTGGGGGCAAACTATCTGACTGTGACCAGCACTGTGACGGATGCGGATGGACAGGAGGTCAGCCTGACTTATCGGCTCAATGTCCATCGTCGGCAGGCAGATGAGGTATACTATAATGAGCTCTATCGCGGTCAGTATCATTATTCGGTCAAGGACGGTTGGGCCAATGATCCCAACGGGCTGGTTTATTATAAGGGAGCCTATCATTTCTTCTATCAGTTTTATGACGATACCAAGTGGGGGCCTATGCACTGGGGTCATGCGACCAGCAAGGATTTGATTCATTGGGAAGAACAGCCTATTGCCTTTTATCCGGATGCTAATGGGGCTATGTTCTCAGGCTCTATCGTAGCAGATACTACCAATTCCTCTGGTTTATTTGACAATGACCAGGGCGGTTTAGTCGCACTGATTACTGCTGACGGAAATGGTCAGCGCATCAAGTTAGCCTACAGTAAGGATGAGGGTCGGACTTGGACGAAGCTTGATCAAATTGCAGCTGACTGGACGGATGATCCATTGCAGTCTCAGGATTTTCGTGATCCCAAGGTCTTCCGTTGGGAGGGCAAATGGTTTATGGTCGTTGCAGGCGGACCGCTGAGAATTTATTCGTCTGATAATCTGCGTAATTGGAAGGTGGAGTCAACTTATGCAGATCTCCATACGGAGTGCCCAGATCTCTACCCTCTGCTGGCAGACGATGGTAGCCTAAAATGGGTCCTGTCTCGTGGCGGGCGCTCCTATAAGGTCGGTGATTTTAGACAGGTGGAGGGCAAGTGGACCTTCGTCCCAGATGCTGAGTTTGCTCAGGCTGATCAGGTCATGAACTTTGGTAAAGACTCTTATGCGGCCATGACTTACTACGTTCAGGACTTTGGTAGCAAGGCTAATCCAACCCTACCTGACATCATCGCGTCTAACTGGATGAATACCTGGGAAGATTACTGTAATCTGGTAGCCGATACCGTCGGTCAGAAGTTCAACGGCACCTTCAATCTTAACCTCAAACTAGGCCTTATCAAGCAAGACGGCAGCTATCGGCTGACTCAGACGCCAATTACAGCTTATCAGTCTCTGCGTCAGGAAGACAAGGCTGTGTTGTATAAAGACGTAGAAGTTAGTGAGAAGAATGGGCTGTTGAAAGATTTTTCCGGTGATCAGTATGAAATTGTCTCTACTTTCCGTCCGAGTGAAACGACCAAGAAAGTCGGTTTTAACCTGCGGGTTGGAGATGGAGAAGTGACTAGAGTTACCTATGATTTAGAAAAGGAAACTCTCTCTATTGACCGCAGCCAGTCTGGTATTCTTCTCAGTAATAAATTTGCTCAGGTGGATAGTCAGTCTGTCAAGCGCAATGCGGATGGCAGCATAGATCTGCATCTCTATGTGGATCGTTCCAGCCTAGAAGTCTTTGCCAAAGGATATACTGTGGCGGGTGCCAATCAGATTTTCCCTGCACCAAATAGTCTTGCCGCTAGTGTGTTTGTAGAAGGTGGTGCTGCTAAGGCTGACATTGCTCTTTATCCGCTGAAGGGCATCTGGAAAGACAAGCAGGCAGTGACCAAACCACTGGAACTAGTGCAGGCTTCTCCTGTGACAAATAATATTTATGTCGGCGAAACTTTGGATTTGAAAGCATATATCATGCCAGCAAGTGTCTCTCAAGCGGTCAGCTGGAGTGTGGATCAGCCAGACCTAGTCTCTGTCACGGAAGATGGCAATAAGCTACGAGTGACTGCTCTGCAAAGGGGTGTGGTCAAGGTAACGGCAACCTCTAAGGAAAATCCAAGCCTTTCCAAGGTCTTCACCATCAATATTAGCCGTAATGACTTTAAGACCAATGTTCCAGATCTAAAAGCTGTTTCCGGTAAGTGGTATGTCGACGGTGAAAGTCTCTATAATAAGAATACCAGCGCCAATGATTATTATATGGGAGGTCAGAAGATTCCTTTCCCTGAGTATAACTTGGATGTGGACCTCAAGTATCAAAAAGGCTTGATTAACATTTTCTATGCGTCTGAAAATGTTGATCCTCGCAATGCCTATTCTATTCAATTTGGCGATAATGATAAGATTCGACTTTACCGCTTTATGGGAGAGACGATTGCAGAAAGTAGCATGAATGGCAAGCATCTTAATGACGGCCAGCTCCACCATGTTAAGCTAGTGAAAACTAAAAATGGTGTCAGTGTATCTGTGGACGGTGTAGAATACCTGAACCACCAATTTGATACGGTTGAGCCTTATTATAATGATGCCTACGTCGGTCTGGGACTCTGGGATGGGGATTTGGAAGCTCGCAATTTCTTTGTGACCAATCTTCATGCCCCAGCAGTTAATAAGGCTTCTCTGCAGAAAGTGGTAGACAGTACGGCTAGTCTAGATCCAAGCCTCTACACAGATGAGACAGTTCAGGCTTACCAGTCAGCCTTGGCTCGAGCCCAGTCTCTCTTGGCAGATGAAAAAGCGGAGCAGGCAGATTTAGATAGAGCAGAACAGGATCTGAAGACAGCTCTTGCTGCTCTGGCTGTGAAACCAAGTCATCAGGTCACTCCAGAAGAAGGGATAAAGGACCTAGTGGAAGAAAAGCCTTTCTTAGAAATCGTAATGGAAGAGATTGCATATCAGACCCGAGAACAGGAAAATCCAGAACTGGAACAAGGGCAGCGGCGGATACTTGTAGCCGGCCAAAAGGGTCAAAAGCGAGTCTTTGTAGAAGTCTTGAAGGGTCAGAGAACTGTCCTCGGTCAGGAAGTGCTTTCTCTAGCAGTTGACGAACTAGTAGAAGTTGGCAGCAAGGTGGTGGCTGAAAGTGCTAAACAGCCTTTGACAAGGACCCAGCCTCAAGCTCTCAATCAAGGTGAGGAAGAGAAAGTTATTCCGTCGCCAAGATTGCAGCCAGCTCCCGACTCAGCCCTGCCTAAGACTGGCACTCAAGAAGACAAGTTTCTGGCTATGGTTGGTTTAGCTTTTCTGGGAATGGGTCTTCTAGCTGGAAGAAAGAAACAAGAAGACTAAGGTGCTAAGCAATGGTTATTTGCACATAAAAAGGATGGGTGTTTTCCCGTCCTTTTTTGATATAATTACGGTTTATGAAATGATTAGTTTTTGGCTGAGCATGCTGCAGTATCTGGCAAGAATTCCGATACATCCATCGGCTTGCTTTTTAATTCTCTATCTTAACTTGCATCCGGATGAACATATCGCGGTGCTGCTCCTGGAGTTGTGGCTGTTCATGAATGACCTCGCAGATATAATCGCCCACAGGAGTATATCCAGCTTGGGTCAGAGCTTGGTGAAAATGCGGCAGAGCTTTAAGTTCATCTGCAAAGGAAGAGCAGTAAGCAACAGCATAATTTCCTGCCGGTAGCAACATTCGATTTAAGTGAGGGAGTTCATTGGGAGTATGATGGAAGAGACAGAGTTGCTTGGAAATCCATCTTTCTTTTTGGAAATCTTCTTGTTTCATAATGGAGCCAACACGGCTGAAATGAGTGAAAAAAGGACTGTAACGCAGGATTTCTTGCTTGAAGAAGCGGAGAGCAAGTTCGTATTCTTCACTTTTCATTTGATAAATATTTTGAACAATTTCAAAAGTAAGCAGCTGCCGTTCAGGAAAAGTTTGGATTTCCAGTTCTTGCTCGCTCTGTTTTTCGCCATAGATACGGGCACCAGACCGAAAGATTTCGATTTCTTGGATTTGTTTTTCTAAATTCTCTTTTTCCTCTAGAAGGCGCTGATAGCGCTCTTCGATAAGCTGGTGCAGTTGAAAATGGTCTTTGTCAGATAGGATTTCTTTGATAGCTTCTAGAGAAAAATTCAGCTGACGCAGGTACTGGATGGAGTCAACCAGAGAAGATTGATTGATGTGATAGTAGCGATAGTTGGTTTCTGGATCGACTTTATAGGGTTTTAAAAGACCGATTTGGTCATAGAATCGTAGAGTTTGGATGGAAATCTGATTTATTTGGGAAAATTCTCCGATACGCAAAATTTTTTTCATTTTTTAAAACCCTCTATTGACTCTCTAGTTACTAGAGATATTATACTATAATTGTGAAAATAATAACAATTAATGGAGGGTTTGCCATGAGAAATACAAAAATTCGTGCTGTCCAGTATGGCTGCGGCAAGATGTCTAAAGTGATTTTCAAGTACCTACTGGATCACGGTGTAGAAATTGTCGGAGCTATTGATAACAATCCTGCTGTAGTAGGACAGGATGTTGGTGATTTTGCAGAGCTAGGCTATAAGACTGGTGTCCTGATTTCTGATAATGCTGAACGTGTCTTTGGAGAGTGTGACGCTGACATTGCCATTGTCACCATTGCTTCCTATATGCCGGAAATGTATGATTTTTTTGAAACGGCCATCAAGCATGGAGTTAATATCATCACGACCTGTGAGGAAGCTATCTATCCTTGGACGACATCGCCATCCGAAACAAACCGCTTGGACAAGCTGGCTAAAAAATATGGTGTCACTGTAATGGGTTCAGGCATGCAGGATATTTACTGGATTAATATGCCTTGCTTGGCTATGTCTGGCCTTAATCACATTCAAAAGGTGAAAGGGATTGTCAGCTATAATGTGGAAGATTATGGTCTGGCTTTAGCAGAAGCGCATGGTGCTGGTTACGATTCAGAGCGATTTGAAAAGGAAATTGCCAGTGCTGAGAGTCTGCCGTCCTATATGTGGAATGCTGCTGAAGCTATTTGCTCTAAGATGAACTGGACCATTCAGGATATTTCACAAAAGAGCGTTCCTTACATTTTGGATGAAGATGTTTATTCTGAAACGCTGGGACGTACAGTTCCGGCGGGGCAAGTAACGGGTATGTCAGCTGTGACAACCATTCATACCCATCAGGGAATTGAGTTAGAAGTAGAGTGTATTGGCAAGGTCTATCGTGAAAATGACGGAGATATGTGTGATTGGGAAATTACTGGTGAGCCAAATCTAGTCTTCTCAGTCAGCAAGCCTGATACTGTAGCCTTGACCTGTGCCACTATCGTCAATCGAATCCCTTCTGTGTTAGATGCACCGGCAGGTTATGTGACTTCAGAGTTGGCGCGTGACTTGGCCTATCCGACCTATCCACTTCATACCTATGTGAAAAAATAACAAAGCTTATAACTAAAAATACACCTCCCGCATCAATTGGGAGGTGTGTTTTTAAGTATTAATTTTCCTTTTTCTTCAAAAGGAAGAATCCGGCAGAGCAAGCGATTAAAATACTTGCTAGCTTGAAGCCTTCAGTCATTTCTTGTGTTCCAGTTTTTGGAAGAGACTCTCTGCTATAGGTCAAAGAAATCTCTTGAACAGGATCAACTTTAGTTGCAGGTTTAAAATCAAGTCTTGTTTGATTTGGAGCTTGATAGGTCTTGCTTGGAGCCTGGTAAGTAGGAGGCGTTAATGGCTGAGGTTGAGGAATAGGATTTGGAGTTGGACTTGGCAAGATATAATCTGTCAAGTTTGCCAATTGACTACCAAAGACAGCATTGGATATCCAACGGTAGAAGTGAATTGTATGCAAGCGGTTGGTAGGATTTCCAGCGTATACAAATAATGGGTTTTCATTGTATTTTCCAGAGATAGCTACAATTTTGTTAGCCAGTTTTTCGTTGCCTGGCCACCATCCAGCTATATAGTAATCACTGCCAGCGATTGTTGCCAAAGTTTTGAAGTTAGCTGGGACCTTGGCAATCCAGTTTCCTGAGTTAGAATAGAAGAGGTCGTTCTTATTATAACCGCTAGTCAGCGGGTCTTGATCATCTATAATTGCTTTCATGAGGCCTTCAAAATCACTGCCACCAGAGAATTTTTCAGCGTCAAATCCGTCGATAAGACCCAGTTTTTCTAATCTTTGCATAGCAGAACCACCAACGACGATGGTTGGCTTGAGACCGACCAGAGATTTGTCAAAATTATTGCTTTCTAAAACAACAACATCAGCTTCCTCTGGGGTATCGACAAGATCAAAGCCTAGATTTTTTAGTGCTAGAGCTGTATGTGTAGGCGAATCAACGCCTGCCCAATAAAATTGATGAGGAGGTGAATAGACTTTCAGGGCTTTCAGGCTTGGGCCGTTAGGAACCTTATAGAGTGCATCCCCGTAGATGGCATAATCTCCCAGCAGGTTTTCGAATGTCGGTGTATCAACGATATAGCCATCGTCTGTTAGATAGACTTTCTTTCCTTGGCGAATAGCTTGGTTAACAGCTTTTACGGCACTGTCGGATGTATTTGCGATCACATAGTAAGGAGCTGAGTGGTTAATTTCGCTTGTACGAGTAGCACGAAGAGCTGTTACGTCTCCTAATTTTCCGTCAAAGAGTTTATCTTTGAAGACTGCTTCCGCTTTAAAGCCACGCATGTCTGGGAAATTCACTAAAAGTTCGGCATACATAGCTGACCAAGCGGATTCATTAGAACCTTTATAAAGGATATGGTTGGCATAGCCTCTTTTAGCTTGGGCCATATCAACAACCAGGTCCCCTTTCTTATAGTTGCCTACATCTTCCTTCAATTCTTTAAGAGTGACACCATTTCTCTTGAAGTATTCAATCATATTGAAGGCTTGTTGAGAATCGTTGTTTTTATCAAGGCCCATTGGAATGACATAATAGTCAGGGAAGAATTTCTTTTGACCATTCTTGATCCGTCCAACAACCTTACCATCAGGTCCTACTAATTCATTCTCTGCTTTAGGATCTTCTACCTTATTGATACCTCTGAGATAGAAGTTGAGGCGCATTTCCATCAATTTATCTGGGTTTTGAGATAAGTAAGAAATACCTCCCAATACTGCGTGGTATCCAGCTTTATAGGACTCTTGATTTCCTTCAGGAATTTCGATTGTATGCCCTAAGATACCATGGTACATAGCGTAAACTCCAGTATAGCCGGAGAAGGAATCGTCCCAGCCATCACCCCAGTCTAGTTTAGGGATAATATAGCTGTCATACTTAGAGTTAGCAACGCCGGCACGTCCCATGTGGTGGGCGTTTTCCAGCATATTTTCTGACAAGAGGTCATATTCGAAGTTGGGATCATGAGGTGGTGTTGCTGGTTCGATCAAGAATTCTTTAATGAATCCATGGATGTCATAAAGAGCAATAGGATTCCATTTATTGATGAGGCCAGCAACAGTTCGAGTTTCAGGATTGGCCTGATAACTTGTGTCACGGTTGGGGTCAATTCCATTAGCGAGTGCACGAGTATTGGCAACATCTCCGTCCGGATTTTCTGTGAAGTCAAATAAGAAAATAAATTTCTTGAGGAGTTCCTTGACACTAAGAGTAACGTTTTTGGCAAGCCCATTGGCATCAGTTGTCTGGAAAGAAATAAGATCTTTAGTGGCAAAAGTATTGAAAAGTCCAGTGATGATGTCGATGGCGGGCTGTTCATCAGCATGGGTATTGTTGATAAGGACTGGGAGCTTATAATCCAGGGTACCGTTCTTTAAGGAGTCCAGCATTTCGGCAGGTTTTGTGAGGGCTTTTGGATTGGTTGTATTGAGGTAGTCATCGATGCTCTTTTGATCAGAGCTAATGATGCCCAGTTTGACATCTCGTCCTTGCGCGCTCTTGCCAATCGTTTCGATTTGGACCAAACGATCATCTTTAGCTTCTTGCCGACTTTTTTCGATAGAGGCCAGCATTTCATCGTGGGTATGGAAGTCTTCATATGGTCTGAGAACGATATTTTTACGGATGGTAAGGCCCAAGTCTTCGCTGACCCCGACTAATTCATGATTGCCCATAAAGTTGCGGTAAGTTCTGCGGATATTGTTGGGGGTCCGCAAACTCAGATCTTGGCCAAATAATTCGTTAAATTTTAGAGATAGCTTGAGGTCGTTTCCTTCGGCTTTTTCTTCTATGGTTACAAAGGGATCTCCAGAGAAGGTGCCGTCTTCCATCTTCCATGTTTTCCACTCGCTAATTGGCTTGTTATCAAGTGTCCAATTAATTTTGTTGGCTTTGGCACCTTGTTCTTGAACAGTTTCCTCAATGCTTGCTTTTTCAGACATATAAACCTTACTGTCCGCAAGCTGAACCTTTGAGTCTTCGCTACTTGCTGCACGTGTTTGGGACTTATCAGGTGCAGTAGCGACTTCAGAGCTAGTTTCCTTTTTGTTTTCTGCTCCTGTGGCTGGACTAGAGGTCGTATCGCTTGTAGCCTTATCCGCTTTAGCTACAGGCTGACTTTCCTTATCTGCAGTATCTGTCTGAGGTTGATCAGAATGGTCTTCTGTTTTCACGGCACTGACCGGAGTAGGATTTTCGACAAGACTACTTACAGGACTTGCTTCTTGTGGCGCTTCAGTCGGATTTAGCGTATCGGCAGCTACGTTTCCTTGGGCTAGAACAGCTAGAAGGGCTGCAGCTGACAGGCTAAGAACCTGAGTATATAAGCGTTTCTTATAGGTGTCTTTCATAAGAGACCTCCTTTGTAATGTGTTCTTTAATCTTACTATATCAATTTTTGTAATCGTTTTCAAGAAAAAACATAGATAAAAAATATGTTTTCAATAGACAAATCTGAGATGTTTGTCTTACAAGCCCATCTATGACTCTTGTCGAATAAGAAATGGCGGACTTATTTGATATGGGAGAATTATGTATTCTTGCTTAAAATAGAAGAGTGAGAAGAAAGCATGTATAAGTTCGTCTGAGGAATTCCTGCAATTCCATGCAAAATCGTGCCTTTTATGCTACAATAATACAAACAAAAAATGGATTGGAGTCGACAATGAAAGCAATTATTACGGTTGTTGGGAAAGATAGATCAGGGATTGTTGCGGGAGTCTCAACTAAGATTGCAGAGTTGGGATTGAATATAGATGATATTTCACAGACAGTTTTGGATGAATTTTTTACGATGATGACTGTTGTTTCAAGTGAAGAAAAAAAGGATTTTGCAGCTCTTCGTAGTGAATTTGAGAGCTTTGGTCAGACTCTTAACGTTAAAATCAATATTCAAAGTGCAGCTATTTTTGATGCTATGTACAATATCTAAGGAGTGAAGGATGGATATTAGACAAGTTACAGAAACCATTGCCATGATTGAGGAGCAGAATTTCGATATTCGGACCATCACCATGGGCATTTCACTCTTGGACTGCATCGATACAGACATTGATCTGGTTGCTGAGAAGATTTACCAAAAAATCACGACCAAGGCTAAAAATTTGGTGGCAGTTGGGGACGAAATTGCTGCAGAGCTCGGGATTCCTATCGTCAACAAGCGGGTCTCAGTGACTCCGATTTCTCTGATCGGAGCGGCTACGGATGCTACAGATTATATTCCTTTGGCTAAGGCTCTGGATCGAGCGGCTAAGGAAATCGGTGTAGACTTTATCGGTGGTTTCTCTGCCTTGGTCCAAAAGGGCTATCAAAAAGGCGATGAAATCCTCATTAATTCTATTCCACGAGCTTTAGCGGAGACGGACAAGGTCTGTTCTTCTGTCAATATCGGCTCAACTAAGACTGGTATTAACATGACGGCAGTTGCAGATATGGGACGCATTATTAAGGAAACAGCCCAACTGTCTGACATGGGTGCGGCCAAGCTAGTTGTTTTTGCTAATGCAGTAGAGGACAATCCTTTCATGGCTGGTGCCTTTCATGGTGTCGGTGAAGCAGATGTGGTCATCAATGTCGGTGTTTCTGGGCCTGGGGTTGTCAAACGGGCTTTGGAAAAGGTCCGTGGTGAGAGCTTTGACGTGGTTGCTGAAACAGTCAAGAAAACGGCCTTCAAAATCACTCGTATTGGTCAGTTGGTTGGTCAGATGGCCAGCGAACGTCTGGGCGTCAAGTTCGGGATTGTTGACTTGAGTTTGGCTCCAACGCCAGCGGTCGGAGACTCAGTAGCTCGTGTCTTAGAAGAAATGGGCTTAGAAACAGTAGGCACTCATGGCACAACAGCAGCGCTTGCCCTGCTCAATGACCAAGTCAAAAAAGGTGGTGTTATGGCCTGCAATCAGGTTGGCGGACTATCTGGTGCTTTCATCCCTGTGTCAGAAGACGAGGGCATGATTGCGGCTGTGCAAAATGGCTCGCTCAATCTAGAAAAGTTAGAAGCAATGACAGCTATCTGCTCAGTAGGTTTGGATATGATTGCCATCCCTGAGGCGACACCGGCTGAAACTATCGCAGCCATGATTGCCGATGAAGCAGCGATTGGTGTCATCAATCAGAAGACAACAGCTGTGCGGATTATTCCTAAAGGCAAGGAAGGCGATATGATCGAATTTGGCGGGCTCTTGGGAACAGCTCCAGTCATGAAGGTCAATCAGGCTTCGTCAGCAGCCTTTATCGCGCGTGGTGGACAGATTCCAGCGCCCATTCACAGTTTTAAAAATTAATAAGAAAATCGGGTCTGTGCAGACAGGCCTTTTCGATTGAACAAGGAGAAGAGATGACAAAAACGAGATTATTTATCATTCGGCATGGGAAGACAATGTTTAATACCATTGGCAGAGCCCAAGGTTGGTCAGATACTCCTCTGACAGCTGAAGGGGAACGTGGTATTCGAGCGTTGGGGATTGGATTAAAAAAATCAGGCCTTTCTTTTGTAAAAGCTTATTCAAGTGACTCGGGGCGAACCATTCAGACTATGGGGATTGTGTTGGAGGAACTTGGCTTAACCGGGCAAATCCCTTATACCTTTGATAAAAGAATCCGAGAGTGGTGTTTTGGCAGATTTGATGGTGCTTATGGTGGAGAACTCTTTCACGGTGTCATTCCTCGTGTTTTGAAGACAGATGACTACAAGGAGCTTAGTCTGCCTGACTTGGCGAATAGCTTGGTTGAAGTAGATACTGCAGGTTGGGCGGAACCATGGGATAAGCTCAGCAGTCGGATTTTAGAAGGATTTGAAGCTATTGCAAAAGATGTTGAGGCTTCAGGTGGTGGTAATGTTTTGGTAGTCAGCCATAGTATGACAATCGGTACACTTGCTTATTTAATTGACGAAGAGATTAAGAAAAATTCTGGTGTTGAAAATGGAAGTGTGACAGTTGTCGAATATGCCAATGGAAAACTATCTATTGATAGTTTGGGAGATGTGTCCTATCGTCAAGCTGGTGCAGAGGTTTTAAATAGTCGCTGACAGGAATGGTCTTGATTTTTTCCTAAAAGTGGTATAATAAAGGAAGAATAAGGGAGGCAAGTAAATGTCAAAAACAAGATTGTATATCGTCCGTCACGGTAAAACCATGTTTAATACAATTGGTCGAGCGCAAGGTTGGTCGGATACTCCTCTGACAGATGAAGGTGAACGAGGAATTCGAGAGTTAGGATTGGGACTAAAAGATGCTGGTATAGACTTTAAACGGGCTTATTCAAGCGATAGTGGTCGGACTATTCAAACCATGGGAATCATTTTAGAAGAGCTGGGCTTGAGAGATAAGATCCCTTATCGTACAGACAAACGTATTCGAGAATGGTGTTTTGGTAGCTTTGATGGGGCTTATGACGGTGAACTCTTTATGGGGGTCATGCCCCGTGTCTTTAATGTCGAGCATGTCCACCAGCTTAGCTATCCAGAATTAGCGGAAGGATTGGTAGAAGTGGATACAGCAGGCTGGGCAGAATCTTGGCCTAAACTCAGTGGCCGTATTTTAGATGGTTTTGAGAGTATCGCCAAAGAAGTTGAGTCGCTAGGAGGAGGAAATGCTCTGATTGTTAGCCATGGTATGACAATTGGTACCTTCGCTTGGTTGATTGACCACGCAACACCTCGAGGTTTAGGTCTACACAATGGCAGTGTAACTGTAGTGGACTACGAAGATGGTAAGTTTACGATTGACCGGATTGGAGATATGTCTTATCGTGAAGTGGGCGCTAAAGTAATGGAGTAATAAGTTGAAACACGCTAAACATCTAAGAGTAAAGAGAAAATCCAAGGCCAAGAAGATTGGCTTGACGATCTTACTATTACTTATCTTGACCCTAGTCATAGGTGGGACGGTTATTTATTTCCGTCCATCCTTATTGAAGAATCTTCTCAGCCATGTTCAGGTTTCGAGTCAAGTGAGTAGCTCTACTAAGCCAAGTAGCTCTAAATTTTCAGAGTTAACAAGTTCGGATTCTGATTTACCCAAGGTGTCCTCGGCGGATTGGAATTTAGTCTTGGTTAACCGTGATAACTTACAGGAGGAAAAGATGCCATCTTTGACTCAGGTTGGAGAAATTCGGGTGGATAGTCGTATTGCTGAAAATACTCGGCAGTTCCTTGCTGCGGCTCAGACCGTAGCTCCAGGAGAAATATTAATTTCTGGTTATCGGAGTCGTGCAGAGCAAGAAGAGCTCTATAATGAGAATGTTGCAGCAGAGGAGGCTAAGGGCCTGTCGCATGAAGAAGCTGTTAGTGCTGTCCAGAAACAGATTCAGATTCCAGGAGCTAGTGAACATCAAACAGGTTTGGCTATTGATATGAGTGTTCCTGAAGGGCTGGAGGATGAACTAGCTGCTAAGATAGCTCAGCTGGCCCCACAATATGGCTTCGTCCTTCGCTATCCCGAAGGCAAGAGTAATATTACTGGAGTTGATTTTGAACACTGGCATTACCGCTATGTCGGTGTAGAGAACGCCCAGTATATGCAAAAGCACAATCTAGTTCTGGAAGAGTACATCGCATTACTAAAGGCAGCAGAAAAATAAATCAAGTAAGTCAGGTGTTCCTGGCTTTTTTTATCGAGAAATTTGCATTATTGTGACCAATGTGATATATTTATAACATAAAGTGTGATATATTTATAACACTACAGGAGGTTTTGTCATGAAAAAAGGTCAAAAGTTAGTCGTGTTACTACCTTTGTGGATTCTGGTCTTATGCGGAGATTGGGCGGTTTTATCTGGGCTTGTTCGATTTAGCTTGCTGGAAAAGTTAATATTAATTGGTGGTACAGGGGTTGGTCTGTTTTTTGCTACTTGGGGAATTTTAAAGAGCAAACAAAATGAAGTTAGGGAAAGGCAGATCTTCTCTATTAAAGAAAAATTAAATGGCATCCTCGTTTTATCTGCTTCATCCATCTATACTCTAGGCATCTGGCTCAGTACGCCATCTGCGGGGCTTTTAAAGGAAACAGTGATGGCGCTAGGCCTTCTAGTGCAGCTGATTTTTCTTGGTTATTTTATCTTAAGAAAAGCAGATGAGCAAGCAGATGAGCGTTTTTATGCAAATCTATCTAAGGCTGCCATGACAGCATTTGCTAGCAGTATAGTCGTTCTGTTAACCTTAGCCTTGCTTTTAACGATCATGAAGGAGCTGTATATTCCAGGAGGTATCTTTTTTATAGTAGCAGGGGTGCTGGTCTTACTTTTCAATTTTGTATTCATGTATTTGGAAAGTAGAGGGGCATGATGGGGAAAGTGAGCAATCTTATTACAAGTTTGAAGTCGACTCGAGAATCTCATGGCATGACCCAGCAAGAGTTGGCAGAGCGTATTGGTGTCAGGCGAGAGACGATTTTGCATCTAGAAAATAATCGTTACAATCCTTCTCTTGAAATGGCTCTAAAAATTGCACGAGTCTTTGATTTGAAGATAGAGGATCTATTTGAGCTAAAAGAATAATTTAAGCAAGATTCCTATATAAACTCTTGACAACTATATCGGGCTGCGATATAATGAATATATCAAGATTCGATATATCGAAGTAAAAGGGAGAAGCAAAGATGAGTGGATTGACAGAAAAACTCAGGCGAGTCTATGTACCGATGACAGAGACAGGATTCTATATTCTCTTTTGTCTCCAGAAAGAAAGGCATGGCTACAGTATTACTCAAAAAGTCAAGGAATTGACAGATGGGCAACTATCTATCAGTCCCGGAACCATGTATGGAACCTTGTCCAAAATGGAAAAGGATGGTCTGATTGCCTTTGTTCGCGAGGAAGAAAAGAGGAAACTCTACCAGATTACAGATCTTGGGCAGAAGATTTTGAACTTGGAAATTCAGCGGATTGAACGCCTTTACCGGAATAGTAAGGAGGATGTTTGATGGGAAAGAAAGTCGTCTACAGGATCTTTACCATTGCAGACTACGATAGAGAAGCGTCCTATTTTAAAAAGATGCATGGCCAGGGCTGGAAGTTGAAAAAAGTAAACTATTCCCCTTTTATAATTGCAGTTCGTTATACTTTTGAAAAAACTTCACCTCAGGAAATGGCTTATCAATTAGATTTTCGTCCTATAAAGAAGGCGGAGCGAGATTCCTATTATCAACTATTTAAAGATTGTGGTTGGGAGCATATTACAAATTTTAATCAATTTTCCTATTTCCGCAAGCCAGCTTCTCAGCTTGATGCGGAAAGTGACCTTGAGATCTATAATGATGCCTGGTCTAAGCTAGAAATGGTTAAGCGTTTGCTTATATGGCGGTTTTTCCCAGCCCTTGTAGCTTTGTTTTTTGCTACTTATTTAGTTTTAAGTGTAGCTCAAAAAGGTTCAGATGTAGATTGGCTAGTAAAATGTATCTTATTAATAGATACGGTATTGTTATTTATTTTATTTGGTCAACTGGTTCATATCGGCTTGAGTTTCTGGAGAAAGAAGCAGGAGCTCAAAGACTGATAAGTTTTTTATCAATTGTTTTTATGAAAGCGAGGATAATGATGAAAAAAACGATTATTGAAGTTCAAGGCTTGAAAAAGAAGTTCAAAGAACAAGAAGCCTTGGCAGGAATTGATTTTTCCATTCAAGAAGGAGAAATTTTTGGCTTTCTAGGACCATCTGGATCAGGAAAAACAACGACCATTAATATCTTGACTGGGCAGCTCAAGGCAGATGCTGGAACAGCTCATGTGCTATCTGAAACGGTTGAGGATTTAAAGGTAGAAGTCCTGGAGCAAATTGGAATTGTCAGTGATACGAGTGGCTTTTATGAGAAGATGTCACTCTATAACAATCTCAAGGCCTATGCTATGATCTTTGGTGTTGATATGAAGAAAGTTGATGAGCTTCTTCAAAAAGTGGGGCTCTATGATAGTCGCAACAAGGTGGCTGAAAAGCTATCTACAGGTATGAAGCAACGGATGCTATTGGTTCGTGCCTTGATTAATCAGCCCAAATTGCTCTTTTTGGATGAGCCGACCAGTGGTTTGGACCCGTCAACTTCCCGAACCATCCATGACTTGCTACTGGAACTAAAAGCTCAGGGAACAACTATTTTTCTGACGACACATGATATGCAGGAAGCTACTCTTTTGTGTGATCGCTTAGCTTTGCTGCATAAGGGTGAGTTAGTCGAAGTGGGTAGCCCGCATGAGATTATCCAAAAGTACAATACAGATAAGAAAGTTCGTTTAGAATATGTAGATTTGACAACGAAGACGGTGGCCTTTGAGGAATTGCAAGGAGGCATGGATCTGTCAACTGTTATCAGTATTCATTCTTGCGAACCAACTTTAGAAGATGTTTTCATCACTTTGACAGGAGGTACCTTAAATGTCTAATAAATTAAAAGGGATGATTTGGCTAAGAGGTCAAGTGACATTAGCAAATAAAAGTATTCTATTACAAGTTCTCATGCCAGTTTTTTTCGTTTTTCTCTATAAATTTATTTTTTCACTGAATGGAGCGGGTCAAGAACTGAGAGCAGACAGACTAGCTACCTTGTTAATGAATATTTCTTTGCCCTTCTCTTTAGCCATGTCTGTTGGGACACCCATTATTATCATCTTAGCTGAGGAAAGGGAAAAACATAATTTGCAAAGTTTGCGCTTGGCTGGTGTGACAGCTGGTCAATACATTCTCTCTGCCTTAATCTGGCCAGCGATTATTGGGATCTTTTATATCATCATTACCCCGATTTTGGCAGGAGCTAAGCTTTCTAATCAGGTATTCAGTTATGGTTTGGTTCTCTTGTTAACCTTGCTAGTCTTAATTTTCTTCTTCTTAATGGTTGGTCTGTTTTGTAAAAATCAGGTCATGGCACAATCCCTTAGTGTTCCAGCTATGCTTTTGGTAGCTTTTATTCCTATGTTTTCGAATATGAATGAGGATTTATTTAAGGTTCTGCGTTATAGCTTTATGGGCCTCTTTACTATTTATATGAAAGATTGGTCTCATTTCCATTTATGGAGCGGAGAATTTATGGCTCTGCTACTTTGGTTGCTTCTTTTTGCAGGACTTTCTTTCTACTTAATGAGTAACATGAAAGCCTTGGATGATTAACCTAGGTCTTTAGACTGATTTTTAGCACTCTTGAAAAAAGAGTGCTAATTTTTTGAATTTTTATCTTGACTTTGTTCGGGAAGAGTGTATAATAGAATCATGAGTTAGCACTCAAGGTGATCGAGTGCTAACAAAGAAGGAAATCTTGAATGGAGGTGGTGTCGTGGTAACGGAGCGTCAAAATGAGATTTTAAATTTGATTATTGATATCTTTACCAAGACTCACGAGCCAGTAGGGTCCAAAGCTTTACAGGAATCCATCAATTCTAGTAGCGCCACTATCCGAAACGATATGGCAGCTCTAGAAAAACAGGGACTATTGGAGAAGGCTCATACATCTAGTGGTCGTAAACCTAGCGTGGCTGGTTTTCAGTACTTCGTCAAGCATTCGCTATCTTTTGATCGTCTAGCTGAGAATGAACTTTATGAGGTTATCAAAGCCTTTGACCATGAGTTTTTCAACTTGGAGGACATTCTTCAACAGGCAGCGGACCTTCTAACTAAGCTGAGTGGTTGCACAGTTGTTGCCTTGGATGTCGAACCCAGTCGGCAACGTTTGACAGCATTTGATATCGTAGTACTCAGTCAGCATACGGCTCTAGCAGTCTTCACTCTAGATGAGTCCAATACTATCACCAGTCAGTTTATGATTCCGCGCAACTTCCTAAGAGAAGACTTGGATAGGCTTAAAGCTTTGGTTCAGGAGCGATTTTTGGGACAGACAGTCTTGGATATTCACTACAAGATTCGGACGGAAATTCCCCAGATTATCCAGCGCTATTTCACTACGACAGATAATGTTATTCATCTGTTTGAGCATATCTTCGGTGATATTTTCAAAGAGAATGTTATTGTGTCCGGCAAGGTTGGCTTGTTGAATTTTTCAGATTTGAAGGCCTATCAATTCTTTGATGATTCACAGAAGGTGGCCTTTGAGATTAGAGACAGTCTAGCCGAGGATCAGATGCAAAGCGTGCGCGTGGCAGATAGCCGAGAAAGTTGCTTGTCTGATTTGACCATTATTTCTAGCAAATTTCTGATTCCTTACAGAGGATTTGGAATTTTAGCAGTCATTGGACCAGTCAATCTCGACTATCAGCGAGTGGTCAGCCAGGTTAATGTGATTAATCGTGTCTTGACTATGAAACTGACGGACTTCTATCGCTACCTCAGTAGTAACCACTATGAAGTCCACTAATTACAGTATAATCATTCCTAAAAAGGAGGTGCCTTGTGGCAAAACATAAACATGAAGAACATCCAGAAGATGTAGAAGTAAAAGAGGAAGCAGTAGAAACAGCTGAGCAAGCTGAATCTGCAAGCCCCGAAAAATCAGAATTAGAACTAGCAAATGAGCGGGCAGATGATTTTGAAAATAAATATCTCCGTGCCCATGCAGAAATGCAGAACATTCAACGCCGTGCCAATGAAGAGCGTCAGCTCTTGCAACGCTATCGTAGTCAAGATCTAGCAAAAGCGATCTTACCTTCTTTGGACAACCTTGAGCGTGCTCTTGCTGTTGAAGGATTGACAGATGATGTCAAAAAGGGACTGGAAATGGTACAGGAAAGCGTGATTCATGCTCTCAAAGAAGAGGGAATTGAAGAAATTCCGGCCGATGGAGAATTTGACCATAACTATCACATGGCTATTCAAACAGTTCCAGCTGATGATGAACATCCAGCGGATACCATCGCTCAAGTCTTCCAAAAAGGCTACAAACTCCATGACCGCATCCTAAGACCGGCTATGGTGGTTGTTTATAATTAGAAAGGAATTTAATGGAAGATAAAATTCAAAACGTACATTTTATTTTTCAGATGATTCGTGAGTATGGGGTAAAGGCAGTAATGTTAATTATACTATTGATATTACTATGGTTTATACTAATTAGACCTTTGATACGACTTCTTTGGGGGATGCTAAAGAATGCCTGTACTAGCGAAAAAAATATACACAAAAAAGTTTTATTTAACTTTGATGGTACACCAAAAGAGTTTCAGTTAGAAAAGACAGAGACTAAAAAGATTGCTTATCTTGAACGTATGCATCAAGGTAAGGAAATTGCACTTGATGGAAACTCTATCTATAAAGTTTCGTACTTTGTTTATCCTAATATTAGTTTAATAAAAAAGATTGTAAATTGGGATAAAAAGTATATTACATTAAAAATTGAGCCAAAATAAGAAAAGGAGAAAAACACATGTCTAAAATTATCGGTATTGACTTAGGTACAACAAACTCAGCAGTTGCAGTTCTTGAAGGAACTGAAAGCAAAATCATCGCAAATCCAGAAGGAAATCGTACGACTCCATCTGTAGTATCATTTAAAAATGGCGAAATCATCGTTGGTGATGCTGCAAAACGTCAAGCAGTAACAAACCCAGATACAGTAATCTCTATCAAATCTAAGATGGGTACTTCTGAAAAAGTTTCTGCCAACGGTAAAGAATACACTCCACAAGAAATCTCAGCTATGATTCTTCAATACTTGAAAGGCTACGCTGAAGAATATCTTGGTGAAAAAGTAACTAAGGCTGTTATCACAGTTCCAGCTTACTTTAACGATGCGCAACGTCAAGCGACTAAAGACGCTGGTAAAATCGCTGGTCTTGAAGTAGAACGTATCGTTAACGAACCAACTGCAGCAGCTCTTGCTTATGGTTTAGACAAGACTGACAAAGAAGAAAAAATCTTGGTATTTGACCTTGGTGGTGGTACATTTGACGTATCTATTCTTGAATTGGGTGACGGTGTCTTCGATGTATTGGCAACTGCAGGAGACAACAAACTTGGTGGTGACGACTTTGACCAAAAGATTATCGACCACATGGTTGCAGAATTTAAGAAGGAAAATGGCATCGACTTGTCAACTGACAAGATGGCTCTTCAACGTTTGAAAGATGCTGCTGAAAAAGCTAAGAAAGACCTTTCAGGTGTGACTTCAACTCAAATCAGCTTGCCATTCATCACAGCAGGAGCTGCAGGACCTCTTCACTTGGAAATGACTCTGACTCGTGCCAAATTTGATGATTTGACTCGTGATCTTGTAGAACGTACAAAAACTCCAGTTCGTCAAGCACTTTCTGATGCAGGCTTGAGCTTGACAGAAATCGACGAAGTCATCCTTGTTGGTGGATCAACTCGTATCCCAGCTGTTGTAGAAGCTGTTAAGGCTGAAACTGGTAAAGAACCAAACAAATCAGTGAACCCTGATGAAGTGGTTGCCATGGGTGCGGCTATCCAAGGTGGTGTGATCACTGGTGATGTCAAAGACGTTGTCCTTCTTGACGTAACCCCATTGTCACTTGGTATCGAAACAATGGGTGGCGTCTTCACAAAACTTATCGATCGTAACACTACTATTCCAACATCTAAATCACAAGTCTTCTCAACAGCAGCGGACAACCAACCAGCCGTTGATATCCACGTTCTTCAAGGTGAACGCCCAATGGCAGCAGATAACAAGACTCTTGGACGTTTCCAATTGACAGATATCCCAGCTGCACCTCGTGGAATTCCTCAAATCGAAGTAACATTTGATATTGACAAGAACGGTATCGTGTCTGTTAAGGCCAAAGACCTTGGAACTCAAAAAGAACAAACAATTGTTATCCAATCAAACTCAGGTTTGACTGATGAAGAAATTGATCGCATGATGAAAGATGCAGAAGCTAACGCTGAAGCAGATAAGAAACGTAAAGAAGAAGTAGACCTTCGTAACGAAGTTGACCAAGCAATCTTTGCGACTGAAAAGACAATCAAGGAAACTGAAGGTAAAGGCTTCGATGCAGAACGTGATGCTGCCCAAGCTGCCCTTGATGACCTTAAGAAAGCGCAAGAAGACAACAACTTGGACGAAATGAAAGCAAAACTTGAAGCATTGAACGAAAAAGCTCAAGGACTTGCTGTTAAACTCTACGAACAAGCCGCAGCAGCCCAACAAGCTCAAGCAGGAGCAGAAGGCGCACAAGCAACAGGAAACGCAGGCGATGACGTCGTAGACGGAGAGTTTACGGAGAAATAAGATGCAAAGCCCGTTAAAACCTCACAGTGAAAATAGGAAATCTGACGCAGAAACTTTAGTTTCTAGAAAGATTTATCTTTTTCACCAAGAGGTTAGGGCGTGCTCAATTCAGCATTATTAGTTTGATTTTTAAAACTCGAACATCGTAATGATAGGAAGAAATCCAGAGGTTGCAACCCAGCCTCTGTTTTTCGGTAAGATAGAGGGTGATGCTTATGAAAAAAGTACTTTGTATCATTTATCCTAATTTTTCACTTTATGAAGTAGTTTGCCTGACAAGTACTTTAGCTCTATCTTTTGGTATTGAAATCGATTATGTTGGTTCAGATAGAGGCATTATAACATCGGAAGATGGATTAGCCTGTCAACCTACTAGAACACTGGATGAAGTAGTTATCGAAGACTATTCTTGTGTGATTTTGCCAGGGATGATAAATATTGCCCCTGCTTTGCACGATGAAAAATTGATTTCTTTCCTAAGAAGTTTGAATCAGCAAGAGATTTTGATTGCAGCTATTTCCTCAGCGCCCATTTTATTGGCGAAAGCAGGCTTATTGAAGGACACGAAATTTACGGGTGGGATTTGGCAAAACTTCTTTGACTATTTTGAATTTCTTCCACGGGAAAATTTCAAAGCTAAAGCTGTCCTGCAAGATAAAAATATCATTACTGCTGTCGGCTTTGCACATCAAGAGTTTGCAAGAAAAGTTCTTCTTAGTCTAGGCTTGGTAGGTAATGCTGAAAACTATTTTAAAGAGCGGAATCAGTATTCAGAAGAGGAATTGATATTCAATTTGTCAGAAGAAGAATTTGCTGAGATGAAACAGAACATAAAAAACAACTTCTAAGAATTTTCTTAAAATTTAAAGAAAGGAACATGGATGTTCGCAACTGAACACGGGTTCCAAAAATTCTGACTCAATATAAAAGAAAGGAATTGAACCCGACCTAAATTCTTAGAAAAAAGAGAAATCTGTCTAGGAGCGACGCTCCGTCGCCTGATTTCCTATTTTTCAGTCGAATTTTACGGTCTTGGTATCTTATATGAACAATACAGAATATTATGACCGTCTAGGTGTCTCTAAAAATGCTTCACAGGATGAAATCAAGAGAGCCTATCGGAAATTATCAAAAAAATATCACCCAGATATTAATAAAGATCCTGGGGCAGAAGATAAGTACAAAGAGGTCCAAGAGGCTTATGAGACTTTAAGTGACGAGCAGAAAAGAGCGGCCTATGATCAGTATGGTGCTGCTGGAGCCAATGGTGGTTTTGGCGGTGGCGCAGGTGGTTTTGGCGGTGGCGCAGGTGGCTTTGGTGGTTTCGAAGATATCTTCTCAAGTTTCTTTGGTGGCGGTGCTTCGCGAAATCCAAATGCTCCTCGTCAGGGTGACGATCTTCAATATCGTGTAAATCTCAAGTTTGAAGAGGCTATTTTTGGTACTGAAAAGGAAATTAAGTACAATCGGGAAGCGTCTTGTCGTACATGTAGCGGATCAGGTGCTAAGCCAGGGACAAGTCCAGTGACTTGTGGACGCTGTCATGGCTCAGGTGTCATCAATGTAGATACGCAAACTCCTCTGGGCATGATGCGTCGTCAAGTGACCTGTGATGTCTGTCATGGACGCGGAAAAGAAATTAAGGAACCTTGTACGACCTGTCATGGAACAGGACATGAAAAACAAGCCCACAGTGTCCATGTTAAAATCCCAGCAGGTGTGGAAACTGGCCAGCAAGTTCGCTTAGCAGGCCAAGGAGAAGCAGGTTTCAATGGTGGCCCTTATGGAGACTTGTATGTAGTCGTCAATGTCGAACCAAGTGATAAGTTTGAGCGAGATGGATCTACTATATACTACAAGCTCAATCTAAACTTCGTTCAGGCCGCTCTTGGAGACAGTGTGGATGTTCCAACCGTTCACGGGGATGTTGAGCTCAATATCCCAGAAGGAACTCAGACTGGCAAACGATTCCGCTTGCGTGGCAAGGGAGCTCCTAGTCTCCGTGGTGGAGGTATGGGCGACCAGTATGTTACTGTTAACGTTGTGACCCCAACGGGACTGAATGACAAGCAAAAAGCAGCGCTCAAGGACTTTGCGGCTGCAGGAAATATCAGTGTAAACCCTAAGAAAAAAGGCTTCTTTGACCATATTAAAGATGCTTTTGATGGGGAATAAAAGAAAGGTAGAGAGTGGACTGAAGTTGTAGTTCGCTCTCTTTTTTAGATTTAAGATCTTTGGAAATGCTACTTTAAAATATAGGTATCTGAATTAAATCTCTTTATCATTAAATTATAGAATCTTGCTGAAGGCTCATTGCAGAAAAGGAGGTAATAGCCTATAATGAAGAAAAAGAAACCGTTTACATAATCGGTTTTTCTATTTATCAAAAAGGAGATTTTATGATGGTCTTTCATAGAGAACAGCGTTTTTCTATTCGTAAATTTTCAGTTGGAGCGGCTTCTGTTCTAATTGGAATCACTATGGCTGGACAGGTTGTTTCGGCAGAAGAGCTTCCAACTACGCAGTCAAATGTTGTCGCTCCAGCAGATTCTACTGAACCCAAAGCTACAGAAGAAGTGGCAACCTCTAGTCCCGCACAAGATAAGTCTACAGCAGAGGAAACGTCCGGAGCAAATCCTGTAAACAATAGTGAAGCAACTCCATCAACTTCTGCTCCAGCAGAATCTAATACAGATACTCCTAAGCAAGACAAGACCCCTGAAAAAGATGCTACTGGAGAAGCAGAAAAAAGAAATGATTCTGAGGAGAAAGCTGGCTTACCTACTGATGCACCAAAGGGTCAAGAGTCAGACCGTGTTGATGAAAAACTTGCCATGCGCAAAATGATTTCAGTTGATGCAGGTCGTAAATATTTTAGTCCAGAACAATTGAAAGAAATTGTAGACAAGGCTAAGCGTTATGGTTTTACAGACATGCATTTACTGTTAGGAAATGATGGACTGCGTTTCCAATTGGATGATATGTCATTGACTGTGGGCGGTAAGACCTATTCTAGTGAAGATGTAAAAAAAGCCATTGAAAAAGGGACCAACGATTATTATAATGATCCAAATGGCAATCACTTAACACAAGCTGAAATGACAGACTTGATTGATTATGCTAAACGACAAGGAATCGGTCTTGTTCCAACAATCAATAGCCCAGGGCATATGGATGCGATCCTGAATGCCATGAAGGAGCTGGGAATTGAAAAACCTAATTTCGACTACTTTGGCAAGGAATCTGCTCGAACAGTTGATTTAAATAATCAGCCTGCTGTTGATTTCACGAAAGCCTTGATTGAGAAATATGCAGCATATTTTGCTGGTAAGACAGATATTTTCAATATTGGTTTAGATGAATATGCTAATGATGCGACCAATGCTAAAGGGTGGCAAGTCTTACAAGCGGATAAGTATTATCCAGGAGAAGGTTACCCAGAAAAAGGCTATGAAAAATTCATTGCTTATGCCAATGATCTAGCTAAAATCGTTAAGCGAAATGGTCTGAAGCCAATGGCCTTCAATGATGGTATTTACTATAATTCTGATCAAAGTTTTGGTGAATTTGATAAGGATATTATTGTGTCTTATTGGACTGGTGGCTGGGGAGGCTATGATGTTGCTTCTTCCAAACTTTTGTCTGAAAAAGGGCATAAGATTCTAAATACCAATGATGCTTGGTATTATGTTCTAGGTCGAAATGCAGACGGCCAAGGTTGGTATAATCTAGATCAAGGGTTGAAGGGAATTGCTTCTACACCGATTACAAGTGTTCCTAAGTCTGAGGGGGCAGATATTCCAATTATTGGTGGTATGGTGGCTGCATGGGCTGATGAGCCTTCAGCACGTTTTTCTCCATCTCGTCTTTATAAGTTGATGCGTCGCTTTGCTGATCAAAATGCTGAGTATTTTGCTGCTAATTATCAAGATGCAGAAAAAGAATTGGCAGCAGTCCCAAGTGACTTAGCTTCTAAATATACACCAGAAAGTATCGCTCGTCTTAAGGAGGCTGAAAAAGCTGTGAAAGAATTAGACAGCCATCTTAGTCGGAGCAAGCAAGAAGAGATTGATCTTGCGGTTGCTCGCTTAAAAGAAGCCCGTGAGCATCTCCAGCCAACCCCTGATTATCAAAAGGTGCTAGATGCCCAAGCTGAAAGAGAAAAATTAGCTAAGAGCAAGGTGATTTCTATTGACGCTGGTCGGAAATATTTCTCATTGGATCAGCTGAAGAGAATCGTTGACAAGGCTAGTGAATTGGGATATTCAGATTTGCATCTGCTAGTTGGAAATGACGGTATGCGCTTCATGTTGGATGACATGACCGTTGAAGCTAACGGTAAAACCTACACAAGTGATGAAGTGAAAGAAGCAATCTTGGCTGGTACCAAGGCTTACTACGATGATCCAAATGGAAATGCCCTCAGCCAGAAAGAGATGGATGAGCTGATTGCTTATGCCAAAGGAAAGGGGATAGGCCTTATTCCAGCACTCAATAGCCCAGGCCATATGGATGCCCTTTTGGTCGCTATGGAAAAACTAGGTATTCAAAATCCTCAGGCTTACTTTGATACACTATCCAAAACAACCCTTGATTTGGAAAATGAAGAAGCCAAGTCCTTTACCAAAGCATTGATTGGCAAGTATATGGATTACTTTGCAGGTAAAACCAAAATTTTCAACTATGGAACGGATGAATATGCCAATGACGCAACCAATGCTCAGGGTTGGTATTATCTCAAATACTACAACCTCTATGGTAAGTTCGCAGAATATGCCAACTCTCTAGCTGCTATGGCAAAAGAGAGAGGTTTGAAGCCAATGGCCTTCAACGATGGCTTCTACTACGAAGACAAAGACGATGTTGAGTTTGATAAGGATGTCTTAATCTCCTATTGGTCTAAAGGATGGTGGGGCTATAACCTGGCATCGCCACAGTATTTGGCAAGCAAGGGTTACAAATTCCTCAATACCAATGGGGATTGGTATTACATTTTGGGACAAAAACCGGAAGATGGCGGTGGTTTCTTACAGAAAGCACTTGACAATACTGAAAAGACACCATTTAATCAACTAGCTTCTACCAAGTACCCAGAAGTAGACCTTCCAACAGTCGGTAGCATGATTGCCATCTGGGCTGATAGACCGCAAGCTGAATACAAGGAAGAAGAGATTTTCCAATTAATGACTGCTTTTGCTGATCACAATAAAGACTATTTCAAGGCTAATTATGGCCCTATTCAGGAAGAAATTGCTAAAATTCCAACCGATTTAACCATCTATACACCAGAATCTGTTGCAGCTCTAAAAGCAGCTCGAGATGAGATTGATTGGGAATTAAGCCGGATGAAGCAAGAAGAGGTGGATAAACTAGCAGCTAAACTAAAAGTTGCTCGCGAAAATCTCAAGCCAATCACCTACAATGGCAGCGCTGATGAGGAAGAAGTTCGCGCTCTTGTGGAATATAAACCATATCTTGATATTCAAACAGAAGAGATTGCCTTTGAGACAAAAGAAGTAGCAAATCCAAACCTTGAAAAAGGTCAACGCAAGATTGTGCAAGTGGGAATCAAAGGTGAAAAAACGAATTTGGTTGAAATATCTGCCCAGGACGGTAGTAGCAAGCTTGTGGAAAGTTTCGTTTCTAAGGATGCTGTAGCTGAAATTGTGGAAATTGGGACAAAAGAAGCAGATTCAGCAAAAATGGGTGGAAGGCAGGTTCAACCAGCCCCGTTGGTTACTCCTTCTGTTAAGGGATCATCACCTATTAGCCAAGTAAGTAAGAAAGAAGAGGGTCTAAAACCGACTCAAACTAAGCAGCCAATAGCTGAACAAAAATTATCTCAACCATCTGCCCAAGCAGTGGCTAAGGACAATAAACTTCCGCAAACTGGAACAACTTCAGCTTGGCCTATAACTCTTCTGGGAACAGCTTTAGCTATGATCGGTTTGGGTGGACGCAAGAGAAGGAAAGGATGATTTATTATCGTTCTAAAAATAGAGTGTAAACCTAGGCTTAAATAATTATTTGGACAAGAATAAAGACGAGGTCAAAGAAAATAGTTTGGCCTCGTCTTTTTGTTTATGACATTATGGGGAATAGGCCCTCTAAGGGGGGTGCTAGCTTAGGTTCTTTTTCTTCACTCGCCTGGTTTTCCAGTTATGATGTGTTGAATTCCTTGATGGATATGAGGGAGCAGTTCAGGTAGAAAATTAGGATAGGCCGTGTGGTTTTGGAGTTCTTCCAAAGGGATCCATTCGACAGTTTCATTTTCTGAAAGACTAGGGAATTGCTGTCCTTTTGGTTTCATCAAGTAATAAAAGCAAATTTCGTGACAGTCTAGTCCTGCCAATCGTCCTGTTTCCTGCTGGAAGAAGTTTTCATGGATAAATACTAACCGATCAATCTCGTATTCTTGACCAGTTTCTTCCTGGATTTCCCTTTTGACGGCTTCCTGGGAGGATTCTCCCAACTGAACAGCACCTCCAAGCGGATAGAAGTAGCTTTCGTCAGGGTTGGTCATGAAAGCCACGGCTCCTTCTTCTATGATAAGTGCTGCGGCTTTGTATCTGAAACGTCTATGTTCTTCTTGAAAGCTGATATCTGCTAACATTCTTCCCTCCTTTTTTAGAATTAGTATATCATTTTTTTATTGATACTGGCATAATGAAAATTATCTTGCTACTACTAGCTTTTCCTGCTACAATAGGTCTTATGACTAGATATAAAGCGATTATTTCCTATGATGGACATGACTTTGCTGGTTTCCAAAGGCAGCCTCATGCTAGAAGTGTCCAAGAAGAGATTGAAAAAACCTTGACTCGAATTAACAAAGGCCAGCCTGTGGTCATTCATGGTGCAGGTCGAACAGACAGTGGTGTTCATGCTCTGGGACAAGTTCTACATTTTGATTTACCAGAAGAGCGGGATGAAGAGAAATTGCGTTTTGCCTTGGATACACAGACGCCAGAAGATATTGATTTCATCAGTGTGGAGCGGGTGTCGGATGATTTTCACGCTCGCTACAATAAGCACAGCAAGACCTATGAATTTTTGGTGGACATCGGTAGGCCCAAGAATCCTATGATGCGCTATTATGCCACCCATTATCCTTATCCTCTGGAGCTGAGCCTGATAGAAGAAGCGATTACTCAGCTAGAGGGGACGCATGATTTTACAGGTTTTACTGCTTCGGGGACCAGTGTGGAAGACAAGGTTCGGACCATTACTGAGGCCAAGGTCCGCTATGATGCAGAGCGTAATTTTCTGGTCTTTACTTTTTCGGGCAATGGCTTTCTCTATAAGCAGATTCGAAATATGGTTGGCACACTTCTCAAAATCGGCAACAAGCGTATGCCAATAGAGCAGATCCAGAGGATTTTAGCGGAGAAAGACCGTCATCTAGCAGGGCCAACTGCCGGTCCCAATGGCCTTTATTTGAAAGAAATTAGATATGAAGAATGAAGCTGAGATAATGGTATCTTGGCTTTATTTGATTGGGAGTAGCTTTCTAGAAAAGAGACTAAAAGATTCTTCTCTGATACATTTTTATTTCTATCTGGGAAGTCTCTTTAAAATGTCATATGGAATAGGTGTGAAATGACTATTTGGAGCGATTTTTAGCGATTCTACAAAAAAAGCTGAAAAATTCTCCATTTTT
>OKDT01000040.1_pt1 | contig 32426 bp, 35 predicted proteins | sample 1610451 | NCBI WGS metagenome assembly OKDT01 (sample SAMN04436652, study PRJEB24849) | human gut metagenome | biome: human gut; feature: NICU; material: stool | host: Homo sapiens | place: USA: Saint Louis, MO | collected 2012-10-21 | reverse complement strand
GGCCGGTCCGTACCTTCAATCGGGATGTGGCTGAAATATCCCTGCGAAAACGCACCCAGACCCGGATTGTCGCATCAGCATGCTCTACGCCAGCGACTAACAGCTCACGACCGCTTATCCCCTTAACCTCGGCCCAGATGGTTTTCCCATCTTCCCACTTTTCAACCGGCTGACCGGAAGGCGTTCTGGAGGTTGTGAAGTTCTGAATGGTGACCCTGTGCCGTAATCGTCCTGCCTGCATATCACCTCCTACGTGCCAGGTATTTTGCGGTGCTGTTCCAAAATTGTTTTAACGCCGAACGGGATAGTATTAACGCTGTCGCTGCTCACAGGTTCTCTGTTTTCATACCAGTGCGACACCAGGAGCATCAGGGCCAGTTTGATATCATCTTCTATCACCACTCCATCAGGATCGTCGTCTGGAACAGCGTTATCATAAAGACGGCAATTAGTGATTTTTTCCGCATGCTTCAGAGAGGCGTTGAGGTAGAGCGTTAACATCACATCCTCTGTATCGTCATCGCTGTCGATACGGCACTGGTAACGAAGCTCTTCTACAGAGGGCTTCATTTTCCCTCACCCCGCTTATTGCTGGTTTTAGGCTTAACTGGTGTTTCAATTTCAGGTTGTTCAGTGCCGTCGAGAATCCCCATCTGGGCAGCAACCTCAAGAGCACGTTTAGGAAGTGAGCCAGCATCATATTCACCGGCGGGAATGTTTCTGACCTGAATGCCATCAGGTGACCATTTCAGGTCTTTTTTCAGCAGCATCATGACCTCCATAAGAATGGGGCCGAAGCCCCATCAGATTATGCGCCAGCACCGATCTGCAGCAGCTTGATGGCCTGAGAATCGGCCAGCATTCCGCCTGTACGTTTGGTGGTGTAGAAACCAACGAATGGTTTGTTGGTGTACGGGTCGCGGAGGATGCGGGTACCAATGCGATCAACGATGGTATAACCGCGTTTAAAGTTACCGAACGCAATGGCTTTCGCATCAGCAGCGATATCCGGCATTTGCTCATTCTCGGCAACGCCATAACCCGCCAGAGAGGAAGACTGGCCCAGCTCAAGACCCGGACGCCAGAGATAGTTACCCTCGGAGTCCTTCAGAATGCGAACCGCAAACAGGCTGTTGTTGTTCATCATGAACTTAGCGCCGTTGCGGTGCACCTTGCGCAGGGTGTAGACCAGCTTGATAATCGCATCGGCCGTCACACCCGCCGCCGCACCGGAAAGAATGTGCTGCAGGGTGCCAAAAGCACGGGTTTTATCGTCATCCAGAGAAGAGGCATAGGCCAGGAAGCCTTTCGGTTTCTTCGTACCATTGCCGCTGGTGAAGGCGATTTCTTCCTGTTCGGAGAACTCAACCGCCAGTTCGCTGTTGATCCAGTCCTCTACGTTGAAGAAAGCATCATCCAGCATCGTCTGGGTTGCCTGAGGGTTTCCGTAGATTTCACCCATGAACGGTTCAATCTGACCGAGTTTAGACGCATCAGTAGCCGGGCGGGGATCGGTTTCACCGACCCAGCCGGAAGCGGTGCCGCCAAGGTTAACCAGCTTTTTATAGTTGGCACCACCAACGGTGATAGTTGTCGCCTCCTGGCGCATCACTACTTCATCTTTCAGAAGATTGAGAATGGTGCGATCCAGCTCTTCGGGTACGGCATATCCGCCATCTTCATCCACGCCAACCTGCAGGGCTTTACGCTCCAGATCGCGCAGTCCGTCATCCTTACCCTTGCGCATAAAGTCAATGAAAGCGGTTTTGTGCTCGGTTGCGGCCTTGCTTTGAGTGCCACCAGCGGGACGCTTAAGCTGTTTAAGCTCATCTTCCAGCTCGGTTTTCAGCTGATCCAGCTCGGTCAGCTTGCCGTTAAGTGTTTCAACTTCTCCGGCCAGCTTGCCTTTTTCGGATTCGATAGCGTCAATGCGCTTATCATTTTTCGCTTTAAAATCATCGAATTTTTGCTGCAAATCCTGCGCGACCTGCTCAACGTCTTTAATTTCGACTGCCATAATTCAACTCCTGATTAAAATTTGATGTTTTTCAGTGCATCCAGTGCGGCATCCACGCCATCAGCGTCACGCTGAGAGAGGTTGCCATAGCCCCCGGCCATGAATGCTTTGGCCTGGGTGCGGGAGAGCCCAACATCGCGCAGGACCCGTTCAATACTTTTCTGGGAAGGTGTTTCGTAATCAGAAATTGTAAGGGTTATCAAAATATCCTAAAAAAGAATTATTTAAAGGAGAGTCTAATTATGGCTTCTAAAGATTTCCACATTGTGGCAGAAACAGGTATTCACGCTCGTCCAGCAACTTTGTTGGTTCAAACTGCAAGTAAATTTGCTTCAGATATCACTCTTGAATACAAAGGTAAATCAGTAAACTTGAAATCAATCATGGGCGTAATGAGCCTTGGTGTTGGTCAAGGTGCAGACGTAGTTATCTCTGCTGAAGGTGCAGACGCTGACGATGCACTTGCAGCTATTGCAGAAACAATGGAAAAAGAAGGATTGGCATAATATGACAGAAATGCTTAAAGGAATTGCGGCATCTGATGGTGTTGCTGTTGCTAAGGCATATCTATTAGTCCAACCGGATTTGTCATTTGAGACTGTTTCAGTCGAAGATACGAATGCAGAGGAGGCTCGTTTGGATGCAGCTCTTGAAGCTTCACAGAACGAGCTTTCTGTTATCCGCGAGAAGGCAGTAGGTAGCCTTGGTGAAGAAGCAGCCCAAGTATTTGATGCTCACTTAATGGTTCTCTCTGACCCTGAAATGGTTGGTCAGATTAAAGAAACAATCCGTACGAAAAAAGTGAACGCTGAAGCGGGTCTTAAAGAAGTAACGGATATGTTTATCACAATTTTTGAAGGTATGGAAGACAATCCGTACATGCAGGAACGTGCAGCGGATATTCGTGACGTTACAAAACGTGTTCTTGCAAACCTTTTGGGTAAAAAATTGCCAAACCCAGCTTCTATTAATGAGGAAGTAGTTGTCATTGCACATGACTTGACTCCATCTGATACAGCACAGCTTGATAAAAACTTTGTTAAGGCTTTTGTAACAAATATCGGTGGACGGACTAGTCACTCAGCAATCATGGCTCGTACGCTTGAAATTGCTGCTGTTCTTGGTACTAATAATATTACAGAATTGGTAAAAGACGGGGACATCATTGCAGCGAATGGTATCACTGGTGAAGTGATTATCAACCCAACTGAAGATCAAATTTCAGATTTCAAAGCAGCTGGTGAAGCTTATGCAAAACAAAAGGCTGAATGGGAATTGCTTAAGGATGCCGAAACTGTAACTGCAGATGGCAAACACTTCGAGTTGGCGGCTAACATTGGTACACCAAAAGACGTTGAAGGTGTAAATGCAAATGGTGCAGAAGCTGTCGGCCTTTACCGTACTGAGTTCCTCTATATGGATTCTCAAGATTTCCCAACAGAAGATGAGCAGTATGAAGCATACAAAGCTGTTCTTGAAGGAATGAATGGAAAACCTGTGGTTGTTCGTACGATGGATATTGGTGGAGATAAGGAACTCCCTTACTTCGATATGCCACATGAAATGAACCCATTCCTTGGCTTCCGTGCTTTGCGTATCTCTATTTCTGAAACTGGTAATGCAATGTTCCGTACACAAATTCGCGCTCTCTTGCGTGCTTCTGTACATGGACAATTGCGCATCATGTTCCCAATGGTAGCTCTTCTGACAGAATTCCGTAAAGCTAAAGCAGTTTACGAAGAAGAAAAGGCTAAGTTGCAGGCTGAAGGTGTTGCTGTAGCGGACAACATTCAAGTAGGTATCATGATTGAAATTCCGGCTGCAGCTATGCTGGCGGATCAATTTGCTAAGGAAGTTGACTTCTTCTCTATTGGTACCAATGACTTGATTCAGTACACTATGGCAGCAGACCGGATGAATGAACAAGTTTCTTACCTCTACCAACCATATAACCCATCTATCCTTCGTTTGATCAATAATGTTATCAAGGCAGCCCATGCTGAAGGTAAGTGGGCAGGTATGTGTGGAGAAATGGCCGGTGACCAAACTGCAGTACCATTGCTTGTTGGTATGGGCTTGGATGAGTTCTCTATGAGTGCGACATCTGTTCTTCGGACTCGTAGCCTCATGAAGAAGCTAGATACTAAGAAGATGGAAGAGCTGGCTCAACGTGCATTGACAGAATGTGCAACGTTGGAAGAAGTCTTGAAGCTTGAAAAAGAATATCTGGACTTTGATTAATTAATTTTATAGAGCGGGAAACCGCTCTTTTTTAGAACCATTTTCAAAATAGTTTTTTCTTTAAATTTCGTTCGTCAAAACAGCGACTTATATATGGATGAAAATGGATCAACAGGAAATTGGTATATAAGAAAACGGAGAGAGGGCAATCGTTCGGTTTTTGGAAAAATTTGCCAATATTTATGAAATTTACTTGAAAAAATGTCGAAATTAAGATAAAATAGAAACATAGAAAACGCTTACAAAGAGGTGATTACATGGACAAAAACGAAGCATTAAGAACCTTTACAACTGGTGAAAACTTTCATTTGCAACACTATCTAGGAGCACATCAGGAAGAAGTAGATGGTAAAGTCGGCTACTCTTTCCGTGTTTGGGCTCCCAATGCTCAGAGTGTTCATTTGATTGGTGATTTCACTAATTGGTATGAAAATCAAATTCCTATGGCACGTAATGAAGCAGGTGTATGGGAGGTATTTACAGACCTACCCAAGGAAGGGGATATTTACAAGTACAATGTCAAACGTAGCAGTGGTCAAGAAATTTTGAAAATTGATCCACTGGCTGTATATTTGGAAGAGCGACCTGGAACTGGAGCTGTTATCCGTACGATTCCTGAAAAGAAATGGAAGGATGGTCTCTGGCTAGCCCGTCGGAAACGCTGGGGTTTCTTCTCACGACCTGTCAATATCTATGAAGTGCATGCTGGCTCATGGAAGCGTAATGAAGATGGCAGTCCTTATAGCTTTGCCCAGTTAAAAGAAGACTTGATTCCTTATCTGGTGGAAATGAACTATACGCATGTAGAATTCATGCCACTTATGGCTCACCCGCTAGGACTTAGCTGGGGTTATCAGCTTATGGGCTATTTCGCCTTTGAACATACCTATGGTACACCTGAGGAATTTCAAGATTTCGTCGAAGAGTGTCACTTGAACAATATCGGGGTCATTGTGGACTGGGTGCCAGGTCACTTCACTATTAATGATGATGCTTTAGCCTACTATGATGGGACACCGACTTTCGAGTATCAGGACCACGATCGGGCCCATAATTATGGCTGGGGTGCTCTCAACTTTGATTTGGGCAAGAATCAGGTTCAGTCTTTCTTGATTTCCAGCATTAAATTCTGGATTGATTTCTATCATCTGGACGGTATTCGGGTTGATGCTGTCAGCAATATGCTCTATCTGGACTATGATAGCGGACCTTGGCAACCAAACAAAGATGGAGGCAATCGCAACTATGAAGGGTATTACTTCCTGCAACGCCTCAATACGGTCATCAAACTAGCCCATCCAGATGTCATGATGATTGCAGAGGAAAGTTCCTCAGGCACCAAGATTACGGGTATGAGAGAGCTGGGTGGTCTAGGTTTTGACTACAAGTGGAATATGGGCTGGATGAATGATATCCTTCGTTTCTACGAGGAAGACCCAATTTATCGTAAGTACGATTTTAATCTAGTGACCTTTAGCTTTATGTACGTATTCTCTGAAAACTTCCTCCTGCCGTTCTCGCATGATGAAGTGGTTCACGGCAAGAAGAGCCTCATGCACAAGATGTGGGGCGATCGTTACAATCAATTTGCGGGGCTACGGAACTTGCTGACCTATCAAATCTGCCATCCGGGTAAGAAATTGCTCTTTATGGGATCAGAATTTGGTCAGTTCTTAGAATGGAAGTCAGAAGAGCAACTAGAATGGTCTAATCTGGATGATCAGATGAACAAGAAGATGCAGGGCTTCACTGCTGCACTCAATGCCTTCTATAAAGACAATCGTCCGCTTTGGGAGATTGATCTGAGCTACGATGGCATCGAAATCATAGATGCAGATAATGTTGATCAAAGTGTTCTCTCCTTTATTCGTAAGACTGAAAAAGGGGATATGTTAGTTTGTGTATTCAATATGGCGCCGGTAGAGCGGAAGAACTTTACCATTGGTGTTCCAGTGGCAGCCATTTATGAAGAAGTTTGGAACACTGAATTAGAAGAATGGGGAGGTGTTTGGAAGGAACATAACGAAACAGTTCAGTCTCAAGAAGGGCTTTGGAAAGATTATCCACAGACCTTGACCTTTACACTGCCAGCTCTTGGAGCCAGCATCTGGAAGATCAAGCGTCGTATTAAATCAAAGTCAACTAAAAATAAAAAATAGGGTTATCCCATTTGTTGTAATTGAACTTGTATTAAAATATCGGAGAAAGATACGCAATTTGCGAAATGAAATGAGATATAAGTTCGGATGCTGTAAGGTATAAGTCTTCCTTGGAGTACCGTTCCGTCAACACATTTCCTGTTTTTGATGTTTAATGCACTCGAACCTTAGCAAGGAGTAGTCTATGAAGAATGAAATGCTAGCTTTGATTCTTGCCGGTGGGCAAGGAACACGTCTTGGAAAGCTTACACAGAGTATTGCAAAACCTGCAGTACAGTTTGGTGGACGTTATCGTATTATTGACTTTGCCCTGTCTAACTGTGCTAATTCCGGCATTCACAATGTCGGTGTCATTACTCAATACCAGCCTCTAGCTTTGAATAGCCATATTGGAAATGGGTCCAGCTGGGGATTAGATGGCATTAATACAGGGGTGTCCATTCTTCAGCCTTATTCTGCTAGTGAAGGGAATCGCTGGTTTGAAGGAACTAGCCATGCAATATTCCAAAATATTGATTACATTGACAGCATCAATCCAGAATATGTCTTGATCTTATCTGGTGACCATATCTACAAGATGGATTATGATGATATGCTCCAGTCTCACAAGGACAATAATGCCAGCTTGACAGTAGCTGTACTGGATGTGCCTCTCAAAGAAGCCAGCCGTTTTGGTATCATGAATACAGATGCTAATAATCGGATTGTTGAATTTGAAGAAAAACCAGAAAATCCTAAGTCAACCAAGGCTTCTATGGGGATTTATATCTTTGACTGGCAGCGCCTGCGCAATATGCTGGTAGCTGCTGAAAATAGCAATGTGGATATGTCTGACTTCGGTAAGAATGTTATCCCTAACTACCTTGAATCTGGCGAAAGCGTTTATGCGTATGAGTTTGCTGGCTATTGGAAAGATGTTGGTACGGTTGAGTCTCTCTGGGAGGCTAATATGGAATATATCAATCCAGAAAATGCTTTGGATAGTCGTAACCGTCGCTGGAAGATTTATTCTCGTAACTTGATTTCTCCGCCAAACTTCCTCAGTGAAAATGCCAAAGTAGAAGATTCTCTGGTTGTTGATGGTTGCTTTGTTGATGGGACTGTTAAACACTCCATCCTTTCTACTGGGGCTCAGGTTAGAAAGGATGCTGTTATTGAGGACTCTGTCATCATGAGTGGTGCTATTATTGGTCAGGGTGCTAAGATTAAGCGAGCTATTATCGGAGAAGGCGCCATCATTGCTGAAGGTGTAGAAATAGATGGCACAGAGGAAGTATTTGTGGTTGGATACAACGAGAAAGTGGGGGTACCAAAAGATGAAGATTGATAAATATTCAGCGATTTTAGGAAATACAGTCGGGTTCCACGACATGTCTACTTTGACAGATCATCGTCCAGTGGCCAGCCTTCCGTTTGGTGGAAAATACCGCTTGATCGACTTCCCTCTTTCAAGTCTGGCTAACGCAGGAATTCGTAGCGTCTTTGGTATCTTCCAACAGGACAACATTAGCTCAGTATTCGACCATATCCGTTCAGGTCGTGAATGGGGGCTATCTACTCTCCTCAGTCACTACTATTTGGGAATCTACAATACTCGTGTAGAAAGCTCTACAGTCGGTGAGGAATACTATGATCAGCTCTTGACTTATCTCAAACGTTCTGGTTCTAACCAAACTGTTGCTCTCAACTGTGATATTTTGATCAATATAGATCTCAATCAAGTTTTCCACTTACACAATACAACGCAGCAACCGATCACAGTTGTTTATAAGAAACTGCATAAAGAAAATATTTCTGAAGTAAACTCTGTTTTAAATATTGATGAAACGGACCACGTCAGAGGACATAAGCTCTTTGATGAGCGGGAAGATGCAGAACTCTTCAATATGTCTACGGATATCTTTGTTGTGGATACTCCATGGTTAATTGAAAAGTTGGAGGAAGAGGCTAAGAAAGAACACCCTCAAAAGCTTCGCTATGTCCTACGTGATTTAGCGGTTGAAGAAGGTGCTTTTGCCTATGAATATACTGGCTATTTGGCCAATATCCACTCTGTAGCAACATACTATCAGGCTAACCTCGATATGTTAGAAAGCAAAAAATTCTATTCACTCTTTAGCCCAAATCAAAAAATATATACCAAGGTTAAGAATGAGGAACCTACCTATTATGCTCCTTCTTCAAAGGTGTCTCGCGCCCAATTTGCATCTGGAAGTATTGTCGAAGGGGAAGTTGATAATTCAGTGATCTCACGTAACACTAATATCAAAGCTGGTAGTCAAGTAAAAAATAGCATTCTATTTCCTCGAGCTGAAATTGGGGAAAATGCAACAGTTGAATATGCCATCCTTGACAAAGGTGTTGAGGTTGCAGAAGGCGTTGTAATACGTGGAACAGCAGAAGACCCAATCGTAGTCAAGAAGGGCCAAAAAGTTACAGAGGACATAATTCGATGAAGATTTTATTCGTAGCAGCAGAAGGAGCACCATTTTCGAAGACAGGTGGTTTGGGAGATGTTATCGGCGCTCTCCCAAAATCACTGGTCAAACATGGCCACCAAGTTGGTGTCATTCTTCCTTATTATGATATGACAGATGCTAAATTTGGCGATCAGGTAGAAGATCTCTTCTATTTTGAAGTCAGTGTTGGTTGGCGTCGCCAGTATGCTGGAGTTAAAAGGCTGGTCTTGAACGGTGTATCTTTCTATTTTATAGACAATCAGCATTATTTCTTCCGTGGCCACGTTTACGGAGATTTTGATGATGGGGAACGTTTTGCCTACTTCCAACTAGCAGCGGTAGAATTAATGGAGCGGATTGATTTCATCCCAGATGTCCTTCACGTTCACGATTACCATACTGCGATGATTCCTTTCTTGGTTAAGGAAAAATATCATTGGATTCAAGCGTATCGGAACATTAAAACCGTCTTGACCATCCATAATCTTGAATTCCAAGGTCAATTCCCGGACAGTATGCTCTGGGAGCTCTTCGGAGTAGGCTATGAGCGCTATGCTGATGGAACCCTTCGCTGGAATGACTGTCTCAACTGGATGAAGGCTGGTATTCTCTACGCAGACAGAGTGACGACTGTATCTCCAAGCTATGCTGGTGAAATTCGGACTCCAGAATTTGGTTGCAATTTGGATCAGATTCTGCGGATGGAATCTGGTAAGCTAGTGGGTATTGTTAATGGTATTGATACAGAGATTTACAATCCTGAAACAGATCCATTGCTAGCCCATCACTTTGATAAATCTGATTTATCTGGTAAACTAGAAAATAAGCGAGCTTTACAGGAACGCGTAGGCTTGCCTGTTAGAGATGATGTTCCATTTGTCGGAATTGTATCACGTCTGACTCGGCAGAAAGGTTTTGACTTAGTGGTTGAAGAGTTGCATAATTTTCTTCAGCAAGATGTACAAATCGTCCTTTTGGGTACAGGTGATCCAGCTTTTGAACAAGCCTTTGCTTGGTTTGGTCAAGCTTATCCAGACAAGCTTTCGGCTAACATTCTCTTTGATGTGGGATTAGCCCAAGAGATTTATGCTGCCAGTGATATTTTCCTGATGCCTAGTCGTTTCGAACCTTGTGGCCTGTCACAAATGATGGCTATGCGTTATGGAACCTTGCCTTTGGTACATGAAGTTGGCGGTCTGCGAGACACAGTAGAACCTTATAATGTTTATACAGGTCAAGGAACTGGATTTAGCTTTAATAATTTTTCTGGTTATTGGTTGAGCTGGACTTTTAAAGAAGCTCTTAACCTCTATACCCATGATAAGGAGGCATGGAAATCCATGCAAGAACAGGCCATGGAAAGAGATTTTTCTTGGGACACGGCTAGTTTGGCCTATAGTGATTTGTACCAATCACTTCTATAACATTTACTTTGGAATCAGTATAAGCAAATCCTCTCTTGACCATGGGACAAGGGAGGATTTCCGTGAGAATTACATTTTTATATATTATCATGCTGTTTTGGAGCTCTGTTTTTAGCCTGTAGCTGAAGCGAGTGTTTCCCATCTTGATTGAAAAAAGTATTTCCATATTAAAAAACTGTTTCCCGCTATCAAGAAAGGGAGATAATCGTCCACTATGGAACTGACAAAAGAGCAATTTATCCGAGATTTTAAGGATATTTTACATGAAAGACAACTAATAAAAGTAGCTGATGCAACGCCGAGAGAACTCTTCCAAGCTCTGGCTAATACTGTTCGTAAGTATATTACTCCACTATGGTTGGAACGCCGTAAAAAGTTGGTCGAACACCGCCAAAAAACAGCTTATTACTTCTCTATTGAGTTTTTACCGGGTCGTATGTTAGAAACTAACCTACTCAATCTTGGGATCCTTGATACTGTCAAAGATGGTTTTGCAGAAATGGGAGTAGATTTTACAGCTGTAAAAAATGCTGAGCATGACATGGCTTTAGGAAATGGTGGTCTCGGTCGTTTGGCTGCTGCCTTTATGGATTCTCTTGCTACAACGGGCTATCCTGGTTTTGGAAATGGGATTCGCTATCGCTATGGTCTCTTCAAACAACGGATCGTAGATGGATACCAGGTTGAAATTCCCGATGACTGGTTTGGAAGACTGGGGAATGTCTGGGAGACTCGAAAGGATCATGATATTGTAGACGTTAAAATTTTCGGTAATGTTTATCTCCGTGCTAACGAAGAAGGAAGAATTGTACCGGTTTATGAGAATTCTAAAACCTTGCGTGCGGTGCCTTATGATGTACCTCAGATTGGTTTTGGCAATGATAATGTCAATAATCTGCGACTTTGGGATGTTGAGATCCCAGAAGAATATGAGTTGGACTATCCGACGATCGAAGCTCGTCGTCGTGTGCAGGATATAACAGCTATTCTTTATCCAGATGATTCTAGTCATGAGGGTAAAGAACTGCGTTTGATTCAGGAATACTTTATGACCAGTGCTGGTTTGCAGACTATTATTACTTCTTATTTGAAGCAAGGTTTGCCTTTAAAAGATATTCATGAGAAGGTTTCTGTCCATATCAACGATACCCATCCAGCTGTTGCACCGGCTGAATTTATGCGTCTTTTGATGGATGAATATGGTCTTGAATGGGCTGATGCTTGGAATGCAACGGTTAAGACCATGAGTTATACTAACCACACTATTTTATCTGAAGCTTTGGAAAAGTGGGATGCTGAACTCTTTAAGAATGTCCTGCCTCGGGTCTATCAAATTATCTTGGAAATTGATAACCGCTATGTGACAGAAATGGCTAGTCGCGGGATTGCTCCGCAAATCATCGAAAATACTCGGATCGTCAAAGACAATCAAATCCACATGGCCCATCTGGCTATCATTGGTGGCCATTCGGTAAACGGGGTTGCCAAACTCCATACGGAATTGCTCAAAGAAGATACCCTACGTGACTTTTATGCTATCTATCCAGAGAAATTTAATAATAAAACCAATGGAATTATCCAACGTCGCTGGTTGCAGATTGCGGATGAGCCTTTATCAGCTGAGATTGATAAGCTGATTGGGAAAGGTTGGAGAAGTGATATCCATGAGCTGCGTAAGCTTTTGGAATTCAAGGATGACAAGCAAGTGCTGGGCGATTTCTATCGGGTTAAGCAAGAAGCTAAGGCTCGTCTGGCTGACTTCATCAAGGAATCAACAGGGGTAGAAGTTTCTACAGAAGCTATCTTTGATGTCCAGGTAAAACGCCTCCACGCCTACAAGCGTCAGCTACTCAACCTGCTTCATATCATCAAGCTCTACTGGGACCTTAAGGACAATCCTGATAAGGATATGGTGCCACGTGTCTTTATTTTCGGCGCCAAGGCTGCTCCGGGCTACCACTTTGCCAAGTCTGTTATCAAACTGATCAATGAAATGGCCAATCTGGTCAACAAGGATGAAAGCCTGCAAGGCAAACTCAAGGTTGTTTTTCTGGAAAACTACCGAGTCAGCCTAGCTGAGCTCATCATTCCAGCAGCAGATGTATCTGAGCAGATTTCTCTGGCTTCCAAGGAAGCTTCTGGTACTTCCAATATGAAGTTCATGATGACAGGTGCCATTACCCTAGCTACACTGGACGGAGCTAATATCGAAATCAAGGACGAGGTCGGTGATGACAACATTGTCATCTTCGGAATGGACAAGGACCAAGTTTACGAGCACTATGCTCGCCACGATTACTACTCACGCGGTGTCTATGAGAGCAATCCAGACATTCGTCGAGTGGTCGACACCTTTGTCAACGGAACCATTCCAAACGTTCGTGAAGAAGGCTCTGAAATCTACGAAGCCCTCATCACCCACAATGACGAATACTTCCTCTTGGAAGATTTCCATTCCTATGTAGAAGCTCAAGAGAAGATTGATGCTCTCTATCGTGACAAAGAAAAATGGGCACGCATGAGTTTGATTAACATTGCTACATCTGACAAGTTTACCTCAGATGATACCATTGAGCAATATGCTAAGGAAATCTGGAACTTAGAGAAGTAGTATTCTTTGACAATTATGAATATTAAGAGGTTGAGACTTTGTGCTTAGTCTCTTTTGGTATTCAACTGGGATCGCATTTTAAACTGCCAAAATTAAAACCGAAATTAGAAAGAACATATGAGCTTAACTTATTTGAAAAACGGTGGTAGGGTTTGAAAGACTATACGACTTTTTATCGACACTTAACGGCTCCCTTTCGTAGTCGACCTCAGTGGGTGAAGGGATTTGCTTATTTTAATCGGGCGATGATAATTTTCATGCCCCTAGTCTATGGACTAGTCCTGCTTAGTGCCTATATAAATAAAGGGTGGAAAGGATTGCTTGCTTTTTGGCTCCTACCAGCTATTGGATTTGCTCTGTTGTCAGCTATTCGCAAACGGCTGAATCAAGCACGCCCTTACGAAAAATGGGCTATTCAGCCTTTGCTGGCTAAGGATACATTAGGCAAGTCCATGCCCAGCCGTCATGTTTTCTCATCAGCCTTGATTTCTATGTGTCTGTTCCACTTTTTTTGGCTACCGGGGCTTATCTGTCTCTTGCTTTCAGCAGGGCTTGCCATAGTGCGCGTGATTGGCGGGGTACACTATCCAAAGGATGTGCTGGTCGGATATCTTTGTGGAATTTTATGGGGGAGTATTCTTTTCTTATTATAAAATGTCTAAGGAGCTTTCACTTTTTCTACCGCTAATTTAACTAAAGAAACTTGGTAGAGGTTGTGGATTTGTTATTATTGAATTAAAAAAGAAGAACATTTTTAGCACTTTTGTCCTATTTAAAAGCCATCTTTCAGGAAAAAAAGAGAAAGAAATAGCGAAATATAGCGGTTTTTATTTACTATATTTAATGAAGAAAAGGGTAATAAATTAAAATCGCTTACAATGTATAAAAACATTTGACAAAACAGTTTTTTAGGACTAAACTAAGGAAGTAATTTTAAAAACACAAAAGGAGAATTCATCATGAATTTAACATATTTAGGACTTTGTTTGGCCTGCTTTGGCGTATCGCTTGCTGAAGGTATGATTATGAGTAATCTATTTAAGGCAGCGTCTCGTCAGCCAGAAATTATCGGTCAATTGAGAAGTCTCCTGATCTTGGGAGTAGCCTTTGTTGAAGGTACTTTCTTTGTAACGTTGGCTATGTCCTTTGTTATCAAATAAGAAAGTATTCTCTTTAGAAAAGGGGGTGTCATCTGTTGGAAGAAAGTATTAATCCAACTATCAATGTGGGTCCTGTGACCTTTGATTTGACCCTGCTGGCCATGACTCTGCTAACGGTGTTTGTAACTTTTGGACTTGTTTATTGGGCAAGTCGAAAAATGACGATTAAACCGTCAAGAAAGCAGAATGCTCTGGAATACATCTATGATTTCGTTATAGATTTTACCAAGGGAAATGTTGGTGAGCATTATATGAAGAATTATTCGCTCTTTCTATTTTCCCTCTTTCTTTTCGTAACGGTGGCTAATAACTTGGGATTAATGGCCAAGGTTCAGACAACCAATGGTTTCAATCTCTGGACATCGCCGACAGCCAATCTCGCTTTTGACTTGGGGTTCTCTCTTTTAGTGACGGTATTCTGTCACGTTGAGGGAATCCGTCGTCAAGGTATAAAAGGATATCTAAAAGGTTTTGTGACTCCAGGTATCATGACACCCATGAATATCTTGGAAGAATTTACCAATTTTGCTTCGCTAGCCTTGCGGATTTATGGGAATATTTTTGCAGGTGAAGTATTGGCTGGTTTGCTCTTGACTTGGGCACATCAAGCAGCGTATTGGTATCCAATTGCCTTTATTATGAACATGGTTTGGACTGGTTTTTCCATCTTCATTTCCTGTATCCAAGCCTATGTTTTTACCATGCTAACATCTATGTATCTTGGTAAGAAAATTAATGGTGAGGAAGAATAAAAAGAAAGGATAGATAAAATGAATATAACCGTAGGTGAAATTATTGGCAACTTTATCCTGATTGCCGGCTCCTTTCTTCTTTTAGTATTTCTCATTAAGAAGTTTGCTTGGGGCAATATTATCGGGATTTTAGACCAGCGTGCTCAAAAGATTTCAGACGATATTGATGGAGCAGAATCTGCTCGCAAAAAGGCAGAAGATTTAGCGCAAAAGCGTGAAGAAGCATTGGTAGGAAGCCGTGAAGAAGCTGCTACTATTGTTGAAACAGCTAAAGAAACAGCTGAGAAAAACAAAGCGAGTATTTTAGCTGACACGACAGAAGAAGTTAGCCGATTGAAGCAAAAGGCAAATCAAGAAATTGCTCAATCAAAAGCAGAAGCTTTAAGATCAATCAAGGGTGATGTGGCAGATTTGTCAATTGATTTGGCTAGTAAGATTATTGGCCAAACCTTAGACAAGGAAGCTCAAAGTCAATTGATTGACAGTTATATCGACAAGCTAGGAGATGCCTAATGGACAAGAGAAGCGATGCAATCATTGAAAAGTATGCTGCTCCATTTGTCCAAATAGTGCTTGAAAAAAATCAGCAAAGAGATGTATTTAGAGAACTAAGTCAGATTAAGGGGATTTTTGAAGAAACCTATCTTGCTGACTTTTTATCGCATATTGGCGTTAGTCAAGCTGAAAAAAGCAAGGTTCTTCGTCTGTTTCAAACATGTGATTCGGTCTTGGTTAACTACCTGATTGAAGTCCTAATAAAAAACGGACGGGAAGACTTCTTTTATCCAATCTTACTCGATATCTTGAAGAAAATCGAGAAGGAAACTAATGAGTTCGAGGTAACCATTCACTCAGTGGAGGGATTATCAGAAGAGCAGAAAGCTCGTCTTATTCCTGTGATTGAGAAGAAGATGAACCTCAAGGTTCGTTCCATTAAGGAAAATTTGGATAGGAGCTTGATTGGAGGCTTTGCCATTACAGCCAATCATAAGATAATTGACACAAGCATTAAGCGTCAGTTGAAAGCAGTTAAAGAAAAATTGAAATAGAAAGTGGTGTTCTTTTGGCAATTAACGCACAAGAAATCAGCGCTTTAATTAAGCAACAAATTGAAAATTTCCAGCCGGATTTTGATGTTACTGAGACAGGTGTAGTAACCTATGTTGGTGACGGAATTGCGCGTGCGCATGGGCTGGATAATGCCATGAGTGGAGAGCTCTTAGTCTTTGAAAACGGCTCTTACGGGATGGCGCAAAACTTAGAATCAAACGATGTTGGGATTATTATTTTAGGAGATTTTACTGATATTCGTGAGGGGGATACCATCCGACGTACAGGTAAGATCATGGAAGTTCCTGTAGGGGAAGCTTTGATTGGACGTGTTGTGGATCCTTTAGGTCGGCCGGTAGATGGTCTGGGTGAGATTGCAACAGATAAAACACGGCCAGTTGAAACGCCTGCTCCAGGTGTTATGCAACGGAAATCAGTTTCTGAACCTTTGCAGACTGGTCTCAAGGCGATCGATGCCTTGGTTCCGATTGGTCGTGGCCAACGGGAATTGATCATTGGGGACCGTCAGACTGGTAAGACAACCATTGCTATTGATGCGATTCTAAACCAAAAAGGCCAAGATATGATCTGTATCTATGTAGCTATTGGTCAGAAAGAATCAACAGTTCGTACACAGGTAGAAACGCTCCGCCAGTATGGTGCACTTGACTATACTATTGTCGTGACTGCATCTGCTTCACAACCTTCTCCATTGCTTTACCTTGCTCCTTACGCTGGTGTAGCAATGGCGGAAGAGTTTATGTACAATGGCAAGCACGTTTTGATCGTCTATGATGATTTGTCAAAACAGGCGGTAGCTTATCGTGAATTGTCCCTCCTTCTTCGTCGTCCACCAGGTCGTGAAGCTTTCCCAGGGGATGTCTTCTATCTTCACAGCCGTCTCTTAGAGCGTTCAGCTAAGGTTTCTGACGAATTAGGTGGAGGTTCTATCACAGCTCTGCCATTTATTGAAACACAGGCAGGTGATATCTCAGCCTACATCGCAACCAACGTGATTTCTATCACTGACGGGCAAATTTTCTTGAGTGATGGCCTCTTCAACGGAGGTGTTCGTCCAGCGATTGATGCGGGTTCTTCAGTATCGCGGGTTGGAGGTTCAGCTCAGATCAAGGCTATGAAGAAGGTAGCCGGAACCTTGCGGATTGACTTGGCTTCCTATCGTGAGCTAGAAGCCTTTACCAAATTTGGTAGCGACTTGGATGCTGCGACTCAAGCAAAACTAAACCGTGGTCGTCGAACAGTAGAAGTATTGAAACAGCCAGTTCATAAGCCACTTCCTGTGGAAAAACAAGTAGTTATTCTCTACGCTTTGACCCACGGCTTCTTGGACAGTGTTCCGGTTGATGACATTCTTCGCTTTGAGGAAGAATTATTTGCCTACTTTGATGCACATCAAGAAGGTATTTATGAAACAATCCGGACGACTAAGGATCTTCCGAGTGAGGAAGTTCTGGATGCCGCTATTACTGAGTTTGTCAATCAGTCTAGCTTTAAATAAGAATAGAGGTGTCAGATGGCAGTTTCATTGAACGATATCAAAAATAAAATTGCATCCACAAAAAACACCAGTCAAATCACTAATGCCATGCAGATGGTATCAGCGGCTAAGTTAGGAAAATCCGAGGAAGCAGCTAAGAACTTTCAAATTTATGCTTCCAAAATTCGGAAACTCTTAACAGATTTGCTTCATGGACATGAGGCAGAAAATGCTAAATACCATCCTATGCTGACAAGCAGACCAGTCAAAAAAACAGGTTACATTGTTATCACTTCTGACCGTGGCTTGGTTGGTGGCTATAATGCCACCATTCTTAAAGCCATGATGGAGCTGAAGGCAGAATACCATCCAAATGGAGACGATTTTGAGATTCTCTGTATTGGAGGTGTCGGAGCGGACTTTTGTCGAGCTAGAGGAGTTCAGCCGGTTTATGAACTGCGTGGCTTAGCTGATCAACCAAGCTTTGATGAAGTTCGCAAGATTATCAGCAAAGCCATCGAAATGTATCAAAATGAACTCTTTGATGAGCTCTATGTCTGTTACAACCATCATGTCAATAGTCTGACTAGTCAGATGCGGATTGAGCAAATGCTACCAATTATTGACTTGGATCCAAATGAAGCTGACGAAGATTATACCGTTAATTTGGAATTAGAATCTAGTCGGGAAGCTATTTTGGACCAATTGTTGCCTCAGTTTGCTGAGAGCATGATTTATGGGGCTATTATTGATGCTAAGACAGCTGAAAATGCTGCCGGCATGACAGCCATGCAGACAGCGACTGATAATGCTAAAAAAGTCATCAGTGATTTGACGATTCAGTACAACCGCGCTCGGCAGGCTGCCATTACGCAGGAAATTACTGAAATTGTGGCGGGTGCTAGTGCCCTAGAATAGGCCACTGATTAATTAGAAATTAAACGAGGGAAATAACATGAGCTCAGGCAAAATTACTCAGGTAATCGGGCCAGTCGTAGACGTTGCGTTTGCAGCTGGAGATAAGCTACCTGAGATAAATAATGCACTTGTAGTCTATAAAAATGATGAGAAAAAATCAAAAATCGTCCTTGAAGTAGCTCTTGAGCTTGGTGATGGAGTGGTTCGGACTATCGCCATGGAGTCAACTGATGGTTTGACACGTGGTCTGGAGGTTCTTGACACAGGTCGTCCGATTTCTGTACCGGTTGGTAAAGAAACCTTGGGTCGGGTCTTCAATGTTCTTGGAGACACTATTGACTTGGATGCACCGTTTGGGGATGATGCAGAACGTCAACCAATTCATAAGAAAGCACCGACCTTTGATGAGTTATCAACTTCATCTGAAATCCTGGAAACAGGAATCAAGGTTATCGACCTTCTAGCACCATATCTGAAAGGTGGGAAGGTTGGACTCTTCGGTGGTGCCGGAGTTGGGAAGACCGTCTTGATCCAAGAATTGATTCACAACATTGCCCAAGAACACGGTGGTATCTCAGTATTTACTGGTGTTGGAGAACGGACTCGTGAAGGGAACGACCTTTACTGGGAAATGAAAGAATCTGGCGTTATCGAGAAAACTGCCATGGTCTTTGGTCAGATGAATGAACCACCAGGAGCACGTATGCGTGTTGCCCTAACTGGTTTGACAATTGCCGAATATTTCCGTGATGTAGAAGGCCAAGACGTGCTTCTCTTTATCGATAACATCTTCCGCTTTACTCAAGCTGGTTCTGAAGTATCTGCCCTTTTGGGTCGTATGCCATCTGCCGTTGGTTACCAACCAACACTTGCGACAGAAATGGGGCAACTCCAAGAGCGTATCACATCAACTAAGAAGGGTTCTGTAACCTCTATCCAGGCTATCTATGTGCCAGCGGATGACTATACTGACCCTGCGCCAGCAACAGCCTTCGCTCACTTGGATTCAACGACAAACTTGGAACGTAAGTTGGTACAATTGGGGATTTACCCAGCCGTTGACCCACTCGCTTCAAGCTCTCGTGCCTTGGCACCTGAGATTGTTGGAGAAGAGCACTACGCTGTAGCTGCTGAAGTCAAGCGAGTCTTACAACGTTATCACGAATTGCAAGATATCATTGCCATCCTAGGTATGGACGAATTGTCTGATGAAGAAAAGACTTTGGTTGCTCGTGCACGTCGGATCCAATTCTTCCTATCACAAAACTTTAATGTGGCAGAGCAATTTACAGGTCAACCTGGTTCTTATGTACCAGTAGCTGAAACTGTTCGAGGCTTTAAAGAAATTCTTGAAGGAAAACATGACAAGTTACCAGAAGATGCCTTCCGTGGAGTGGGTTCTATCGAGGATGTTCTTGCTAAAGCAGAAAAAATGGGATTCTAAGAGGTGAATGATGGCTCAAATGACAGTACAAATCGTTACTCCGGACGGTCTCGTTTATGACCACCATGCTGCATTTGTTTCCGTAAAGACCATTGATGGAGAGTTGGGGATTTTACCTCGTCACATCAATACCATCGCTGTTTTAGAAGTAGATCAGGTCAAGGTACGCCGGGTCGATGATGATAAACATATCGACTGGGTAGCAGTCAATGGTGGAATCATTGAAATTGCAGATAATGTCATTACGATTGTGGCGGACTCAGCTGAGCGTGAGCGAGATATTGATATCAGCCGGGCTGAGCGAGCTAAACTCCGAGCTGAGCAAGAAATCGAAGAAGCACATGATAAGCATTTGATTGACCAAGAACGCCGGGCTAAGATTGCTCTGCAACGGGCGATTAACCGGATTAACGTTGGAAGCAAATAAAAAGGAATCCAAATTTTGGATTCCTTTTTGTGTGGATCTATTGTTAACGAGCGATTGGTTGTTTGTTTTCGTCTAAAGTGAAGCCTTCTCCTAGAATCTCGTGAGCCTCAGTAATTGTGATAAAGGCGTGAGGGTCAATTCGATGGATAATTTCTTTCATCTGCTGCATTTCATTTCGAGCCAGGACGCAGTAGATGACTTTGTAATCTTGCTTTGTGTAGTAACCAGTACCATTCAGCAAGGTCACACCTCGATCTAGTTCCTCAACAACAGCCTGTGCTAATTCTTCAGATTTTCCAGTAACGACTAAGAAACCTTTACCGGCATAACCACCTTCAGCGATAAGGTCAATAACTCGGGAAGCAATAAAGACAAATACCAGTGTATAAGTTACAAGACGCAAGTCTTTAAAGACAATCACGACTAAGAAAAGAACAAAGAAGTCAACGGCAAACATGAGTTTTCCGATAGAAATATGGGTGTATTTATTTAAAATACGAGCAATAATATCGGAACCTCCGGTTGTTCCACCAGCGTTGAAAATGATTCCTAGTCCGGCTCCGAGGATGATACCAGCTATCAAAGACACAATGACCAAGTCTCCGTCTAAATCTACTACAAAAGGAATTTTTTCAAAAATGGCCAGCCAAGCTGATACAGAGAATGTTCCGATTAGGCTGTAGTAGAAAGATTGTTTCCCCAGAATCTTCCAAGCAAAGAAGAAGAGAGGGAAGTTGATCACTAGGTTCATAACGGAAACCGGAAGTTTAAATAAATAGTAGGTAATGAGGGTAACCCCAGTGACTCCACCTTCAAATAAATGATTGGGAATAGCTAAATAATTGATCCCAAAAGAAAAAAGGCCTGCACCAAATATAATCCAAAGTATGTTTTTTAATCTCAGCATAAGAATCTCCTCCAAAAACTTTCCTTTTTATATTGTATCAAATGTTTCTAACTTATGTAATGAATTTAATGATTTTTTTTGATAAAATAGTAAAAGAATTGTAAAAAAATAGAATGAGTATTGCTTTCTGGCAGTAAGGAATCTGTAAGTTTCCCACGTTTACATAAAAACTATAGGGGAGATAAATGAACTGTCAGGCAGATAAGAGCATTATAGGAGTATTCCTTGCTCTATAAGCATAGAAAAGGAACATATGAAAAGAGGATTGTTGGTTTCGCTAGAAGGTCCGGATGGAGCTGGAAAATCTAGCGTTTTAGAAGCTCTGGTACCGATTTTAGAAGCCAAAGGGCAGCAAGTAGTGACGACTAGAGAGCCTGGTGGAGTCCCTATTTCGGAAGCTATTCGAGAAGTGATATTGGATCAGAATAATACAGAAATGGATGGGAAGACGGAGCTATTACTCTACATTGCTAGTCGTAGACAGCATTTGATAGAAAAGGTCCTTCCTGCCTTACAAGCTGGTAAATTAGTTATCATGGATCGTTTCATTGATAGTTCTGTTGCCTATCAAGGTTTTGGCCGTGGTTTAGATGTGGCAGATATTGAATGGCTCAATCAATTTGCTACGGACGGTCTTAAGCCAGATCTAACCTTGTATTTTGATTTAGATGTCGAAGAAGGTCTTGCTCGCATCGCTAAAAATAAGAATCGTGAAGTCAACCGTCTTGACTTAGAGGGACTGGAAATGCATCAACGAGTCCGTCAAGGTTATCTCTATAGCTTGGAAAAGGATCCAGAACGTCTAGTTAAAATTGATGCCAGCCAGGCTTTAGAAGCAGTTGTGAAAGATAGCCTAGCTGTCCTAAACCAGCACTTAAACAGTAAGTCATGAAAATGAATGAACTAAAGGAACTTCAACCTAAAATTGTTGATTGTTTTGAACGAATTCTAGAGCAAGATAAGCTGAACCATGCTTATCTTTTTACAGGAAATTTTGCCAGCTTTGATCTGGCACAGAAATTAGCTCAGAGCCGTTTCTGTCAGGATAAGATGGGTGTTTGGCCATGTGGTGAATGCCGGTCTTGTCGTCTGATTGCAGAGGAAGATTTTTCAGATGTTACAGTGGTTCGACCGCAAAATCAAATCATCAAGACAGAACGTATACGGGAGCTACTCAAGAATTTTTCGCAGAGCGGAGTAGAAGGTAATGAGCAGGTATTTATCATTTGTGAGGCAGAAAAAATGCACCTGAATGCGGCAAATTCTCTCTTAAAAATGATAGAAGAACCTCAAAGTGAGGTATATATTTTCCTTCTGACCAGTGATGAAAATTTGATCTTACCTACGATTAAAAGTCGGACTCAGGTTTTTCATTTTCCTAAAAATGAAGATTACTTAGTAGCGAAATTGGAAGAGTCTGGCTTGCTTAAGGACCAGGCGCAGCTTCTTGCAGCTTATAGCCAGACTTTAGAGGAAGCTCAAAACTTGCAGACTAGCAAATTTTTCTTTGATGTAACACAAGTCTGTCAGCGCTTTGTTGACCTTTGTCTTGCTAAGAATGATTTGGCCTTTTTACAGGTTGCTAGATTAAGCAGTTTGGCTGATGATAAAGAAAAACAGGACCAAATTTTTAGAATTCTAGAGATTTTATTTTCTCAACATATAGAGAAAGAAAGTGGTCGGACTTCTTTAGATAGATTGTTTCAATCTCGAAAAATGTGGCGGGCAAATGTGAGTTTCCAAAATGCTTTGGAATATATGATCATACAGCCAGCAAAGCGTAGCTAAGGAGAAAAATAGATATGGATAAAAGAGAAATATTTGACGCTTTAGATGATTTTTCACAAAATCTAATGCTAACTCTGGCTGAAGTAGAAGCAATTAAAAAAAATCTAAAGAGTGTTATTGAAGAAAATACAGTTCTACGCTTGGAGAATGACAAGCTAAGAGAACGACTCGGAGAAGTGGAAAAAACAGGACCAAGTAAAGGTGGCGGTCAAGGACGCGAGAATCTTGAACGGATTTATTTGGATGGTTTTCATATATGCACAGACTTCTATGGTCAAAGACGAGATAACGACGAAGAAGAATGCGCTTTTTGTAATGAATTATTGTTTAGGGAGTAGCTATGCAAATTCAGAGAAGTTTTAAAGATACGTCTTCCTATGGTAAGCTCTATCTGGTGGCGACTCCGATTGGTAATCTGCAGGATACTAGCACTCGTATGTTAGAAACTCTTGAGAAAGTTGATTATATTGCGGCAGAAGATACACGTAATACCGGTCGCTTGTTGGATTATTTCGATATTTCGACCAAGCTAATCAGTTTTCATGACCACAATTCCAGAGCCAGGATCCCAGAAATCATTGCTCTTTTAAAAGAGGGTCATGATCTTGCCCAAGTATCAGATGCTGGTCTTCCCTGTATTTCGGATCCAGGCCACGACTTGGTAAAAGCTGCCATTGCAGAAAATATCATCGTGGTATCTGTGCCAGGTCCTTCAGCCGGAATTTCTGCTCTGATTGCTAGTGGTTTGGCTCCTCAACCCCACATTTTCTTTGGTTTTCTCCCTAGAAAAAAAGGCCAGCAAAAAGATTTTTTTAAAAGCAAGAAGGCTTATCCTGAGACGCAGATATTTTATGAATCCCCCCATCGGGTCAAGTCGACTTTGGAAAATATGCTGGAAGTCTATGGAGATAGACAGGTGGTTTTAGTTCGCGAGTTGACGAAGATTTATGAAGAATACCAGCGGGGACTGATATCTGAATTACTGGAAGCCATTGGTGATGATCCACTCAAGGGTGAGTGCCTACTGATTGTAGACGGTGATAGTGAGGAGAAAGCTGAGAAGTCAGAAGAGGAATTATTGGCTGAAATTGATTTTCTCATTGAAACAGGCAGTCAAAAAAGCAAGGCTATCAAAGAAGTTGCCAAAAAATATGGTGTAAATAAGAGTGACTTATACTCCACTTATCATCAGTAATCTTACAAGTGATTGAGAGCTAAAAGACAAGAAAGGGACTAGAAAAATTGACTTATTATAAAATGATCTATCATTCTCCTATAGGTCCTCTTTCTTTGGTGGCGGATGAAAGCGGACTGAGAGGTGCTTGGTTTGTTGGCCAGAAATATTTTGAGCGTGGTCTAAGTGGGCAAGTAATTGAAGCAAGCAATCCCTTTCTCGAGCAGACTGTTCAGCTTCTTGATGCCTACTTTGCTAGTCAGGATGTAGATTTCTCAAGCTTGACTTTAGCAGACGTAGGGACTGATTTTCAAAAGCGAGTTTGGACTTATTTAAGTCAGATTCCTAAAGGGCAGACGGTAACTTATGGGCAAATCGCCAGAGACCTTGATGTTGCTTCTGCTCAAGCGGTCGGAGGAGCTGTTGGTCGGAATCCATTTTCCGTTATCATTCCCTGCCATCGCGTTTTGGGAAGTCAAGGACAAATGACAGGTTATGCTGGTGGTTTAGATAAAAAGCTCTGGCTTTTAAACCATGAAGCAACAGAGATTGATAGAAAAAAATAGAGGTGAACCATGTTACAATTTATCGAATATCCCAAATGCTCTACCTGCCGCAAGGCCAAGGCTGAGCTCAATCAATTAGGAGTGGACTTTGAGGCAGTGGATATTGTCCAAAATACACCTAGCCGGGACCAACTCCTAGACTGGATCCAGAATTCTGATTTTGAGATCAAGGCCTTTTTCAATACCAGCGGACTCAAATATCGTGAACTGGGACTCAAAGAAAAAGTTCCACATTTGTCAGCCCAAGAAGCTGCAGATATACTAGCGACAGACGGTATGCTGATTAAGCGACCGCTCTTGGTTCGAGATAACCAGATTTTGCAGATTGGCTATCGGAAGGCGTATGAAGAGTTAGGTTTGTAAAGTATTAAGAACAGTTGCATTCTCAATCATGTTTTTTGGATGCTTCTTCCTTTCATGATATAATAAATTTATCTCAATCTTAGAAAGAAGAATCATGGTTTTATCAAAAAAACGGGCTCGTCATGTGATTGAAGAGATTATTGCTCTCTTCCCTGATGCCAAGCCCAGTCTAGACTTTCGTAATCATTTTGAACTCTTAGTAGCGGTCATGCTGTCGGCTCAGACGACGGATGCTGCGGTCAATAAGGCAACGCCGGCTTTGTTTGAAGCCTATCCAAGCCCACAGGATATGGCTAAGGCTGGTGAAGCAGACATTGCCAAATACATCTCCCGCCTAGGGCTCTATCGCAACAAAGCCAAGTTTTTGAAGAAATGCGCCCAGCAGCTTTTGGACGACTTTGATGGTCAAGTACCACAAACTCGGACGGAATTGGAAAGTCTGGCTGGTGTTGGTCGCAAGACAGCCAATGTTGTCATGAGTGTGGGATTTGGCATTCCAGCTTTTGCTGTCGATACCCACGTGGAGCGCATCTGCAAGCACCATGATATCGTAAAAAAGTCAGCAACGCCACTAGAAGTAGAAAAGCGAGTTATGGATGTCCTTCCACCAGAACGCTGGCTACCTGCCCATCAGGCCATGATTTACTTTGGCCGAGCCATCTGCCATCCTAAAAATCCTGAGTGCGATCACTATCCGCAACTCTATAACTTTAAAGACATTTAAAAAGCGAGGTCTGACGACTTCGCTTTCTTATTCACTAAATCTTAAAAAATAACCATCAGGATCCAAAATCGCAAATTCATGAGGGTAAATAAAGCTATCTCCCACTCGAAATTCTCTTTTTGTCAGCGGACGATGGATGGGATAGTCAGCTTCCAGCAGTTTTTGGTGGAGCTGTGGGACATCTTCAATGCCAAAGGAAATATTGATACCACGTCCGAAAGGATAGGTAAGTTGGGCTAATTCTTCTGCGATACCTTCTTCTAGCATAAGTTGGCAGTCTTCAAGTGAGAGGAAGAGAAATTTCTCCTCTGGACGTTCGTACTCGACAGAGAATCCCAGCAAGTCGCAGTAGAAGTGGCGCGACTTTTCGATGTCAGATACCATAAATTCGGGAATGACAGCTTGATAGTCCATTTGTTTTCTCCTTAGAGTTCAATCTCCATGACAATAGGTGTGTGGTCTTGGCGCGCACCAGAGTTAATCATATCAGACTTGGTCACCTTGTCTGCCACTCGGTTGCTGGTCAGCCAGTAGTCAATTCTCCAGCCTGTATTGTTGATTTTAGAAGTCTTGCTGCGCTGCGCCCACCAGGTGTATTGGTTAGGGATATCGCCGTGCAAGTGGCGGAAGGTATCGGTAAAGCCTTTAGCCAGCAGGTTGGTAAAGCCGGCACGCTCTTCATCGGTAAATCCTGGTGAACGGCGGTTGCTGGCTGGATTGGCCAAGTCGATTTCCTTGTGAGCCACATTGTAGTCGCCAGTAGCAAGGACTGGTTTTTGTTGATCTAGTGTTGCCAAGTATTCAGCGTATTTGGCATCCCAGACTTGACGGTCATCCAAGCGTTTGAGGCCATCGCCAGCATTAGGTGTATAGACCTGAGTAACGAAGAAGTCGTCAAATTCCAGCGTAATAATGCGACCTTCGACATCCATGGTTGATGGAGCGCCGATTTCTGGGAAAGTTATGGTTGGCGTTAGTTCTTTTTTGTAGAGGAACATGGTTCCTGCATAGCCCTTGCGGGCTGGCTCTTGGGAGGAACGCCAAGTGTTTTCATAGTCTGGGAAAAGATTTGCCAAAATCTCCAAGTGTTTTTTTGTCGGACCTGTCGCAGATAGTTTTGTTTCCTGAATGGCGATAATATCTGCATTTTCTGCTTGCAAGGTCTGAAGGACGGCTTGAGAGAGCTGAGCGCGGGCAGAGTCGCTGGTCAATGCAGCGTTGAGAGAGTCAATATTCCAAGAAATGAGTTTCATAAAATTTCCTTTTCTAGTAGAAGTTTGCTGAGTTTATTATAACAAAATTTAGAACTGATTTATAGCAAAGTGATTTCAAGAAGCTTGGGAAGTAAGAAAGATTTTCTATATTTATGTTTTGAGTCAGACCAGTCAGAAAAATGGGGTTTCGCTTGCATCTTCTAGCACTAGCAAGTCAAGCGGGTCTGTCTGGAACGAAACAGCTAACTCATCGTCGAATAAAGAGGCGTAAAAAAACTAAATCCACCTTATCACCAAATAATCTTGTTCAAATTAATATTATCAAGTCTATTGGCAAAACAGAAGAATGGCTGGTGGAAAGGCTGTCTAAAGACGGCTATACTGATATTTTGAATACCTTCATCGCGGAGTATGAGAGTCGGAATTTGAATGTTGTGACCTATTAAACCTAGAATAATTTCTGGTTTTTTAATTATATTTACTGTGGGTGACTGTCTTTTCTCAAACCTTGCAAAATATGGTATAATGAGGTGTTATCAAAAAAGGTTTCATTAGCCTTGAAAGGATTAAAAAATGACTGAAAAACAATCGTTTTATATTACAACCCCTATCTACTATCCGAGTGGTAAACTCCATATCGGGTCTGCTTATACAACTATTGCCTGTGATGTTCTGGCTCGCTACAAGCGTCTCATGGGCTACGATGTTTTCTATTTGACGGGTCTAGATGAGCACGGTCAAAAGATTCAGCAGAAAGCTGAAGAAGCCGGAGTTACACCACAGGCATATGTTGATGGAATGGCAGTTGGGGTCAAGGAACTCTGGAAATTGTTAGACATTTCTTACGATAAATTTATCCGGACGACTGATGATTACCACGAAAAGGTTGTAGCTGATGTCTTTGAACGTCTCCTAGCTCAAGATGATATCTACTTGGGTGAATATTCAGGCTGGTACTCTGTATCTGATGAAGAATTCTTTACCGAAAGCCAGCTGGCAGAAGTCTTCCGTGATGAAAATGGGAAAGTAACTGGTGGAATTGCACCGTCTGGCCATGAAGTGGAGTGGGTATCAGAAGAGTCTTACTTCCTGCGCCTTAGCAAGTACCAAGACCGCTTGGTAGAATTTTTCAAAACTCATCCAGACTTTATCACTCCTGATGGTCGTCTTAATGAAATGCTGCGTAACTTCATTGAGCCAGGTTTGGAAGACCTAGCCGTATCTCGGACAACCTTTACTTGGGGAGTTCCAGTACCATCCAATCCGAAACACGTTGTCTACGTTTGGATTGATGCCTTGCTTAACTATGCGACTGCTCTTGGCTACGGTCAGGATGATCATGCTAACTACGATAAATTCTGGAACGGAACAGTCTTCCACATGGTGGGCAAGGACATTCTGCGCTTCCACTCTATCTACTGGCCAATCCTGCTCATGATGTTGGATATCAAGTTGCCTGACCGTTTGATTGCTCACGGCTGGTTTGTCATGAAAGATGGTAAGATGTCTAAGTCTAAAGGAAATGTGGTCTATCCTGAAATGCTGGTAGAACGTTATGGACTAGACCCTCTTCGTTACTACCTCATGCGTAGTCTCCCTGTTGGTTCAGATGGAACCTTCACTCCTGAGGACTATGTGGGTCGTATCAACTACGAGTTAGCCAATGACCTTGGAAACTTGCTCAACCGTACTGTTTCTATGATTAACAAGTACTTTGACGGTCAAGTGCCAGCCTATGAAGAAAATGTAACAGACTTTGATGGAGCCCTGGCTCAGGTGGCAACTGAATCTATCGCTGACTACTACAAACACATGGATGCAGTTGACTACCCACGCGCCCTAGAAGCAGTCTGGACGCTTATCTCTCGTACCAATAAATACATTGATGAAACTGCTCCTTGGGTCTTGGCTAAGGATGAAGCCCTCCGCAATCAACTTGCAAGTGTTATGAGCCACTTGGCAGCTAGCCTTCGTGTTGTGGCGCACATGATTGATCCTTTCATGATGGAAACGAGCAAGGTTGTCCTCAGTCAATTAGGCTTGCCTCAAGCCACGTCTCTGGAAAATCTAGCAATTGATCAGCTTCCAGCAGGTCTGACAGTCGTAGAAAAAGGAACACCAATCTTCCCACGTCTGGATATGGAAGAAGAAATTGCCTATATCAAAGAACAAATGGAAGGCAACAAACCTGCGGTTGAAAAAGAATGGAATCCAGAAGAAGTCGAGCTCAAACTTAACCGCAAGGAAATCAAGTTTGACGACTTTGATAAGGTAGAAATCAGAGTTGCTGAAGTCAAAGAAGTGTCTAAAGTTGAAGGCTCAGATAAGCTGCTTCAATTCCGCTTGGATGCTGGTGACGGTGAAGACCGTCAAATCCTCTCTGGTATTGCGAAATACTATCCAAACGAGCAAGAACTGGTCGGTAAGAAAGTCCAAATCGTTGCCAACCTCAAGCCACGTAAAATGATGAAAAAATATGTCAGCCAAGGGATGATTCTCTCAGCCGAACACGGCGACCAACTGACTCTTCTTACAGTGGATGAGAAAGTACCAAATGGAAGTTTGATTGGATAGAAGGATTAAAATTTTTGAAAGAAGTGTCTTGATTTTATCTTAAATTTCCCCGCAGCTAAATATTGCTGGGGGATTTTTTTGCATATGAGAAAGCGCTTGACAAGTAGTGTATATACATATATAATATCTATTGAAAAGTTTTAGGGGTAATGTTATGAAAATAGCAAAAACAGTAGCACTTATTTTTGTGGTGCTTTTAATTGTCGTTCTCTTTCCGCTTAATCCATATCTATCAGTTCTTCTGGCTCTGATTAGTTTTGGAACTTTATTTTTGATTGTAAAGAAGTAGGAGAATGAGAATGTTTAAGACTCTTTTTAAAAAAGTACTAGGTGCAAAAATCTATGTTTGGATTGTAATAGTTATACTGACTACTTTATTTGTAGTGGCAAAAACCTTCAATCTTATTGGATATTTTCAGGGAAAGAATGCTTCATCCGAGCGTAGTCAAGTTTACACTCAAATAACTCGTTTAGAGAAAGTTAACCAAAGTGTTTTTTTAGATGTTGGGATTCAGAAGGTTGAAACGATTGAGAAAGATAAGAAGATACCTGGTACTAACATCAGTATTCCATTGTCTGTTAAAAAGGCAATTATCATCCTTAATTATACGGCTAAATTTGGAATCAAAGAAGGAGTTAAAGTTAGGAAAATTGCTGAGCATGAATATGAGTTAACGATCCCTAAATATGAAGTTATAGGAGTTAAGGTCCCAGATAACCCCAAAGACCGATACAAACTATATGACTCGAGTGGCCAATTGTTGAGCGGAGCAACAGAAAACATTGATACCGGAGAACATGTTACTAAATCTCTCAGTAATAAAGAACAGGAAGTATACCTTAAACAATATGAGGAGCAGATTACTGAATCAGCTGAAAAATACTATACAAGTATCGTGACTAGTATCGATCCAGAAGCAAAGCTAACGTTTAAAAATACTAATAAATAGTGAACATTAAGTTCTATCAACTGTTAAAAGCATCTTGCATTAAATTGCAAGGTGCTTTTAGAGTGTTTTAGTTTTCCCAGATATAATCAGTTCTCTATACTAGAAGATATTTCTTTGATTAGGTCGGTTTTATCCTAGCATTTTACCAAGATGAAGAATTAAGGTATACTAGGTGTAAGATTTTTTATTGGAGGTATGAGTGATGATAAAAAAATGGGACAGAAAAACAGTCTTAACCTTACTATATAGTTTTGTCGCACTGGCTTTAGCGGTGACAGTTTGTTTTCTTCTTGTGTCTAAGTTTAGTCATAAGGAGCAGCCAAAACAAGCGAGTTCTTCTACATCAGTTTCGACATCTAAGTCTGACAGCTCAGAGCAAAAAGTTAGTATTTCAGGTGAATATGTAGCGAATACGGGTGATAAAGCTAAAATTGACGGTGGTGATAAGGAATGGAAGATTAATTACCAAACTCCTGATGGTGCTGTTTCAGCAGAATTTACGACAGAATGGAAATCTGAAGGAGAAACTTTAATAGCGACTGATAAGATGAGAAAGTCAGATGGCAATAGCGACTTTACCATTACTGTCCGTATTTTCAAGTATAAGACCTCCAAGCAACCTCTCATAACGATTACCATGTCAGACGGCAATCCTGCCCATGAAATGGTTTTTGCTAATCAAAAAGATTTTTTTGAACCGAGCGATGAGAATGGTGAAGGAACACAGACTACAGAATAAATTGATTGAGAGATAGAATTACGAGAGAAGATTTAATTTGTGTTGGTGGAAAAGTGAATAACACTAAGCTCCTCTCACCTAATTCTCATTCTAGCAGTCAATTTCCTACCCTAAATGTTCAGTCTGGGAATACGGGATATCTAATTGCTCTATTAAAAATTGGATTTACTAATCCTTATGGAGACCTTTCAGATTCAAGCAAAGCTAGATTGGCACTGGGTCAAAACATTGGAAATCTTCCTGCTGATCAGTATTATTATAGACAATAGAAGAGTCAGAGACGAGAAGGGTGAATAACTCTATTCTCGTTTTTTTAGTTAACAAAACAAAAAAATGTTTGAAATAAACAGAAATATGTGGATAAAATGAGAGAAATGAGTTATAATGAACAAAACCAAGCTAGAGAGGATGGAGTATGGGTAAGAATCAAAGACAAGATGAAATTCTTAAATTTGTGGATCGAGCTGGAACTGTAACGGTTGCTGAGATCATGGAGACCATGAAGGTTTCCGATATGACAGTTCGTCGTGATTTGATAGAGTTAGAAAACCAAGGAAAGCTTACGCGAGTATTTGGTGGGGCGAAGAGTAATAAGGTGCAACAATATCGAGAGCTGCCACATGAAGAAAAGCTTTTTAAAAATATTGAGGCCAAGCGAACTGTTGCCAAGAAAGCTGTCCAGCTTATTGAGGAGGGAGACACTATCTTTCTAGGTCCTGGAACATCGGTCGAAGTGCTAGCTGAGGAAATATCAAATCAACATCTGCGCGTGATTACGAACTGCTTGCCTATTTTTAACGACCTACTCAAGAAAAAATCAGATACCTTTAAAGTTTTTCTGTTAGGTGGGGAAATGCGTGATGCTACTCAAGCTTTTGTCGGTGAAATGACCAATGCTCTTATGGATCGTATGTATTTTAGTAAGATGTTTTTCAGTGGAAATGGCATCAAAGATGGTCAAATTATGACATCTTCCTTTGAGGAAGCTTATACTCAGAAGCTAGCCTTAGAACGTTCGAAAGAAAGCTATCTTCTTATCGATTCATCTAAAGTTGGTAAGGAGGATTTCACTGCTATCTGCTCCTTATCGGAGATTACAGCCTTAATCACGGATCAGACTTCAGAAGCTGTTCAGGGAGAGTTGGAAGTTTATACAAAAGTAATTTCCTAGTTTAATCTAATTAAATAAACAATTAGTCAAAAGCCCTTTAAAGGGCTTTTTGTTTATTTTAATCATACAGTGAAATTCATATGAAAAAAACAAACA
>OKDT01000022.1_pt1 | contig 43789 bp, 40 predicted proteins | sample 1610451 | NCBI WGS metagenome assembly OKDT01 (sample SAMN04436652, study PRJEB24849) | human gut metagenome | biome: human gut; feature: NICU; material: stool | host: Homo sapiens | place: USA: Saint Louis, MO | collected 2012-10-21 | reverse complement strand
CATTTTCAAAGGTACGTCCGCGCATATAGGCGAACGGCGCGATTTCCACCTTGCCGATTTCCGGACGCAGGCAGTACTGCATAAAGGAAGCCCCCAGCCTTTTCACCAGCACATCGTAAACCGGTCGGAAATAGGGAGCGAACTTCTCGGCGATATCTCCCGGTAAGAAGCCGAGATCTTCGTCGGCCTGCAGAACGGGACGGGTAACAATAATTCTGTCCACATCCTTATGGATCAGGGCTTCAGCTGCCTTCGCCGCACTGATCCAGGTCTTGCCGCATCCAGCTTCGCCGGTAGCGAAAATCAGCTGCTTATTGTCGATGGCATTCAAATAATGCGCCTGAGCCTCATTGCGCGCCTCAATTGGGGAAGTATCACGGCTGTCCCGCGCCATGCCAATTGCTTCTACGCCACTCATTTGCACAAGCGATGTGACCGATTCTTCTTCACGCTGCTTATGGCTGCGTGAATCCCGTCTCAGCACACGTTTTGCTTCACGACGAGCTTTGATCACTGCTTTTTGTCTTCCCATGGATAGCACCTTGCGTTGTTGGTTTACATCACACGCGTCAACATCGACACGACTATGCGCACGAACGATTGAGGTTTGGCTTCCTTGTAAGCCATTGCTTGCCGGTAGAACTGACAACGAGTCGCGGCTACGCGCACCGCGTACCCTGCCAAGGTTGTAATAATGCGAAGCGGAGAGAGAAAGAGTAAGAAAATCGCTGCCGGAAGCGGGGCTTCCGTGCTGAAGAGTACGGTCTGAGGTTTTACGTTGTCCGGTACGGGACCTTACCATTCGCGATCTCCATAGTGAAACGTCACACTGCCGGGAACTACCGCGTATGTAATAAGTACATCAAAAAAGATTCTTAATGCAACTTATTTTTCACAATGACGCAACAAATAGTTCTTAAGCAAGTGTAGGAGACTATCGGTCATTTGTATTACAGAAATATAACACATGGCAGGAAATATAAGAAAAATGAGAAAAACAGCAGAAAACGCCCTACCCTTACGGGCAGGGTCGGTATCAGGCCTGCAGCAGCGACTCTCCCAGATAGTGTTTATCATCCACTACGCCGGGTAAAACAAAGAAGTAGCCCCCGCCGATCGGTTTGACATACTCCTCCAGCGCCTCGCCGTTAAGTCGTTTCTGCACCGTCAGAAAACCCTTTTCCAGATCGTGCTGATAGCAAACGAATAACAGCCCCATATCCAGTTGTCCGGCGTTAGTAACCCCCAGCGAATAGCTGTAGCCGCGGCGCATCATCAGGCTGGACTGGGTTTCCGGCGTGCGGGGATTGGCCAGACGAATATGGCTATCCAGCGCAATGACTTCGCCGTTAGGATCTTTACTGTAATCCGGGGTATCGTGTTCGTTTTTCATCCCCAGCGGCGCACCGGTGTGCTTGTCGCGACCAAAGATCGTCTGCTGCTCCTTGAGCGGCGTCCGATCCCAGAACTCCACGTGAAACTGGATAATTCGCGCCGCCTGATAGCTGCCGCCCACGGTCCAGGTCGGCTCGTCCTGATCGGCTGTCACCCACACTACCTTATCCATCAACGCGCTGTCGTGGCTCGCCGGGTTAGCGGTGCCGTCCTTAAACCCCAACAGGTTGATGGGGGTCTCTTTGCCTTTGCTGCGCGCCGCGCTGTCGGAGATAAACCCTTCCCGCTTCCAGCGCACGCTCAGCAGATCCGGCGTATGTTTGATGACATCACGCAGGGCGTGGATCACCGTATCCTGAGTATTGGCGCAGATCTGCAGCAGCAGGTCGCCATGGCACAGCGCGGCATCCAGCGAATCGTTGGGGAAGCGGGTCATCGGCTGCAGCTTTTTCGGTGCTTTATCCGCCAGGCCAAAGCGCTCATCAAATAGCGAATGGCCGACCGAGACGGTGATGGTCAGGTTATCTGGCGCAATCCACGGCCCCAGGATGCCGGAATCCATCGGCGGCAGCCGCGGATTCGGCGTGTCCGGCGCCGGGCCGCCCTGGGTTAAAAAGACGATACGCTGGGTCAGCTGTCGAAACAGCCGCTCGAGGTCGGCTTTATCAGCCGCCAGCACATCGAAGGCCACCAGCATCATCGAAGCCTGCTGCGGCGTCAGAATGCCCGCCTGATGCCGGCCATAGAATGGCTGCTTTTCCTGGCGCGCGTCGGGTGTGAGCGTCCCCGGGGAACTTTCCGCTTTTGCCGCATGCGCTACCGGGCAGCCGCCGGTGATGGCCAGCGCGCCGCCAAGCGCGCCGATCCCTTTCAGTAAGCGACGACGTGACGGCTCGTTCACGTCGTGGGGTTTCTGCTGTGCCATCGACTTAGTCCAGCCCCAGGATCCCGCGCAGCTGAGCCAGATCTTCCGCCAGGGTGGTGATCGGCCCTTTCAGCGCATTACGGTCGGCGGTGGTCAGCTTATCGTAGGTCTCGAAACCGTCTTTGGTGCGATATTTGCTGAGGATGCTGTCCACTTTCTTAAAGTTGGCGTCCACTTTCGCCAGCAGCGCGCTGTTCTCTTTTTGCAGCTGCGGGCGCAGCAGGTCGACAATTTTCTGCGCGCCGTCAATGTTGGCCTGGAAGTCCCACAGATCGGTATGGCTGTAGCGATCTTCTTCACCGCTGATCTTGCTGGCCGCGACTTCCTCAATTAATCCTGCCGCGCCGCCCACGACTTTTGACGGCGGGAACGCCAGCTCGCTGATACGCTTTTGCAGCTCCAGCACATCGCTGTTCAGCTGATCGGCATATTTTTCCATCCCCTTGACGCTGTTATCGCCAAACAGCGCTTTTTCCAGACGGTGGAAACCGGTAAATTTCGGATCTTCCGCTTTTTTCTCGAAGTCGTCTTCGCGGGCGTCGATGCTGCCGTCAAGGTCAGAGAACAGCTCGGCAATGGGCTCGATGCGCTCGTAATGCTGACGCGTCGGGGCGTACAGCGCTTTCGCTTTTTCGATATCGCCGGCTTTCACCGCGTCGGTAAAGGCTTTGGTGCCGCTAACCAGCTGCGCGGTTTCCGCCGTCACATAGGCTTTATAGGCGGTGATCGCGTCGCCGAGGCTCAGCACCGCATCCGCTTTCGCCGCGTCTTTGGTGGCGGCGCCGGTGACGATCAGTTTGCCTTTCGGGTTGGTGAGCAGGCCACAGGTCATGTCATATTCGCCCGGCTGCAGGTTCGCGGTGAGCTTCTGAGTAAAGCCCGGCGCGATGTTTTCGCGCTCTTCCACCACCATCACCCCTTTCAGAATCTCCCACTCCAGCGCTTTCTGGCTGTGGTTCTGAATAATAAACTGGGTTTTACCCGCGTTAACGGTCACCTGCATCGGCTCGCACTGCTTGTCGTTGACGGTGACTTTGACCTGCGGGATATCCGCAGCCTGTGCACCGAATGCAGAGCTGAGCAGCGCGGCCACGGTCACCCGCAGCGCATTACGGCGAAAATGAATCATCATGATCATCCCTTTCGGTAAGTAGAGTGTCGCTTATAAGCTCGCAGCGCCCGATCAGGCAGCCCGCGAGGCAGTGGTATTATTCCGCGGCGGCAGGGCAAACAGCACCAGCGCCGGGATCAGATAAAGCAGATAGACAGCCACTTCGCTGACGCTCGGCGTCTCCTGATAACCGAAGATCCCTTCCAGCAGCGTGCCGAACAGCGTATGCGTCGACAGCACGTTGCTCAGATCGAAGGCGGTATCCTGGAACAGGTTCCACAGGCCCGCCTCGTGGAAGGCGCGGATCGCCCCCGCGGCCAGGCCAGCAGCCACCAGCAGAATAAACAGGCTGGTCCATTTGAAGAACACGCCAAGGTTAAGGCGGATACCGCCCCAGTAGATCAGGAAGCCCAGCACGATAGCGGTGGCCAGACCCAGCAGCGCCCCCAGCGGCGGCCAGATACCGACATCCTGCTGGAATGCCGCCAGCAGAAAGAAGACCGACTCCAGCCCCTCACGGGCGACCGCGAAAAAGACCATCATCACCAGCGCCCAGCCGTGGTGATTACCGCGCTGCAGCGCCTTGTCCACGGCCTGCTCCAGCTGCTGCTTGACGTTGCGTGAGACATTGCGCATCCAGAAGACCATCCACGTCAGGATCACCACCGCAATGACCGCGACGATCCCTTCGAACAGCTCCTGTTCACGCTGAGGAAATTCACCGGTGGTTTCGTTGATAAAGATGCCTAAGCCAAGACATAGCGCCGCCGCGAGGATCACGCCAATCCACATCACGCCAATCCAGTTGCCGCGCTGGGTGCGTTTCAGATAGCTGGCGATCAGGCTGACAATCAGCGCCGCCTCCAGGCCTTCGCGTAACATAATGAGAAATGGGACAAACATGCCAATACCCTTAAATGTAAAGCACCGTCAACGAATGCAAAAACAGGTAATATTTATGATAGTGATTATCATTACAATGCTCAGAAACACAAGCGAAATGTGCAGAGAATGATGATCAGTTGTAAATAAATCGCTGACAAATAATGACTTATGAAAATATTCGCCTGTTATGAAGGGAAAGAATAAGCAAAGGATTTTTTACGCCAGATATTTACCCGCCGTAGCGGCTATGGCTAAATGGCGGCCTTATTGACTTGCGAAAAGAACAACATGACTGCATTTTTTCATTTCCTGCTGGCGCTGGCGGTGATCCTCGCCCTGGCCTGGCTTGTCAGCTACGACAGACAAAAAATTCGTATTCGTTATATTCTCCAGTTGATTATTATCGAAATAGCGCTCGCTTTCTTTTTCCTGCACGCCGAAAGCGGCCTGTGGCTGGTAAAAAATATTTCCGGCTTTTTTGCTTCGCTGTTAGGCTTTGCCGCCGAAGGGACCAATTTCGTCTTTGGCGGCATGAGCGAAAAAGGCTTAGCCTTTATTTTCCTGGGCGTCCTGTGTCCGATTGTGTTTATTTCCGCGCTGATTGGTATTCTCCAGCACTGGCGGATCCTGCCGATTTTTATTCGCGTGATTGGCACCCTGCTGTCGAAAGTAAACGGCATGGGTAAGCTGGAATCTTTCAACGCGGTCAGCTCGCTGATCCTCGGCCAGTCGGAGAACTTCATTGCCTACAAGGGCGTACTGGGCGACCTCTCCTCACGGCGACTGTTCACTATGGCGGCGACGGCCATGTCGACCGTATCGCTGTCGATTGTCGGCGCCTATATGACCATGCTGGACGCCAAATATGTCGTCGCAGCGCTGATCCTCAATATGTTCAGCACCTTTATCGTGCTGTCGGTAATTAACCCGACGCGGCCGGGCAGCGAGCAGGAAATAAAACTCGAGAAGCTGCATGAATCGCAGAGTTTCTTTGAAATGCTCGGGGAATATATTCTGGCCGGCTTTAAAGTGGCGATGATTATTCTGGCGATGCTGATCGGTTTTATCGCCCTGATCAGCGCCATTAATGCGCTGTTCGCCACCCTGTTTGGTCTCAGCTTCCAGCAGATCCTCGGCTACGTCTTTTATCCGCTGGCGTGGCTTATCGGCATCCCGCTGAGCGATGCGCTAAACGCCGGCAGCATCATGGCCACCAAACTGGTCGCTAACGAATTTGTGGCGATGATTGAGCTGCAAAAGATTGCCGCCAGCATGACCCCTCGCGGGCTCGGCATTCTCTCGGTATTCCTGGTGTCGTTTGCCAACTTTGCCTCGATCGGCATTATCGCCGGGGCGATCAAAGGCCTGAATGAACCGCAGGGCAATATCGTCTCCCGCTTCGGCCTGCGGCTGGTGTATAGCGCCACGCTGGTGAGCCTGCTTTCCGCCAGCTTCGCCGGGCTGGTGCTGTAAAACAAACGGCGGGGCTGCCCCCGCCGTTTACTCAGAACTGCACGCAGACCGGCTGGTCGACACGCATCACCGACTCCTGCGCGAAGCGTGATTTATAGCCCTGGCGCAGAGCCTCAATACCGGCCTCGCTCTGCGCGTCATGCCCATGGATCACCATCAGCGCCTTGCTCTGCTCCCGCACCACCTGACCATTCTGGCCAAGCCACTGGCCGTGGGCATCAAACACCGTCAGCCCGTCGCGAAAGCGCGGCGTGACGTCACGGTCGACAAACTGTTGCCACTCTTCAGCGGTGATGTCTTTCCCCGCCGGGCGGCTCAGACCGAAGTAAAGCGTGGTTTGCACCATGGACTTATCCGCCGGGCAGACGCCGGGCTTCGGCGCGCTGGTGGATGAACTTCCACCCGCCACGCAGCCGCTGAGTAACCCTGCCAGCACCAGCGCCATTGCACCCTGTCTGAACGTCATCTTTGCTATCCTCATTGTTATTAGTCAGGAAATATCAGCGGATTTTCAGATAATTAGCAAGGGTTATAATATTCCGGCACGGCACCAGGCAATAAAAAGCCCGCCAGCGGCGGGCTCGTGAGCATCAGATGATCTTACTCAGCCGTGGCGCGTACCGGCGGCGGCGTATGGTAGTGGGCATCCGCTTCGGCAAAGCGCTGCTGCATGCTGGCCGACGGCGCTTTATCCAGCAGGCTAAAGACCACAATCCCGATGCTGCCGAAGACGAAGCCCGGAATAATTTCATACAGGCCCAGCCAGCCAAACTGCTTCCAGACGATCACGGTCAGGGCGCCAATCACCATCCCGGCCAGCGCGCCGTTACGGGTCATGCGCGACCACATTACCGAGAACAGGACCACCGGGCCAAAGGCGGCGCCGAAGCCAGCCCAGGCGTAGCTCACCAGACCCAGCACGCGGTTTTCCGGATTGGCCGCCAGGGCAATGGCCACCAGGGCAACCACCAGCACCATCATACGGCCCACCCACACCAGCTCTTTCTGACCGGCGTTTTTACGCAGGAAGGCTTTATACAGGTCTTCGGTAATTGCGCTCGAGCAGACTAGCAGCTGACAGCTCAGGGTGGACATCACCGCCGCCAGAATCGCCGACAGCAGGATCCCGGCAATCCACGGGTTAAACAGGATTTGCGCCAGTTCGATAAACACGCGCTCGGCGTTCTGGTTAACCGCGCCCGCCAGGCTCGGGTTGTTATTGAAGTAGGCGATGCCAAAGAAGCCGACGGCCACCGCCCCGCCGAGGCAGAGGATCATCCAGGTCATACTAATGCGACGTGCGTGAACGATGCTGTGGTGCGAATCCGCCGCCATAAAGCGCGCCAGAATATGCGGCTGACCGAAATAACCCAGCCCCCAGCCCATCAGCGAGATAATCGCCACGAAGTTCAGCCCTTTCAGCATGTCGATATTTTCGATGCTCTTCTGCTTAATCACTTCCAGCGAATCGCCAAAGCCGCCGACGGAAATAATCACGATCACCGGGGTGAGGATCAGCGCAAAAATCATCAGGCTGGCCTGCACGGTATCGGTCCAGCTAACCGCGAGGAAGCCGCCGACGAAGGTATAGATAATCGTCGCCGCCGCCCCGGCCCACAGTGCGGTTTCATAACTCATGCCGAAGGTGCTTTCAAACAGACGCGCCCCCGCGACAATTCCTGAAGCGCAATAGATGGTAAAGAACAGCAGAATAACCAGCGCCGAAATAATTCTCAGCACCCGGCTTTTATCTTCAAAACGGCCGGTAAAATAATCGGGCAGCGTCAGGGCGTTATTATTCACCTCGGTATGCACGCGCAGGCGACCGGCCACCAGCTTCCAGTTAATCCACGCCCCCAGCGTTAAGCCAATGGCGATCCAGCTTTCGGAAATCCCGGAGAGAAAAATCGCCCCTGGCAGACCCATCAGCAGCCAGCCGCTCATATCCGACGCCCCTGCGGAAAGCGCGGTCACAAATGGCCCCAGACTCCTTCCCCCGAGAATATAATCATCGAAGTTTTTGGTCGAACGCCAGGCAATAAACCCTATCAATACCATACCAAAAATATAAACAATAAATGTCACCAGCATCGGTGTGCTAATAGCCATGCAAAGTCTCCAGAATTTTTATCGACAGCGTCCAACTTCGTCGTTTTTTTCCACTACCGGAACGGGGTAATGGCGCATTGTTTAATTGGGCGACCGTATCCTGACGGAAGCTTCGGTTTTTCACAAACGATTTAACACAGCATTTACACGAAAAACCGACGGCGCAAAACGTCAATTTGTTAGAGGTTGCACTCTCTCACGTTTTTAAAGGTTGCACCAAACAAAAGTGTTAACTCACGCATACAAATACCCTATGAGCCCGGGGTTAAATTTCTGCTATTTTAGGGGTTATTTTTAACAAATTAGCCATTTCACGGCTTCCGTCACAAGCCACAATTAACAAGGTTGCACAAAGTTGCAACATAGTGGATATTTCCATGCAACCGCATAAGCCTAACGATAAATGACAGGAGTTTTGAGCATGGGCACCACCACCATGGGTGTTAAGCTTGACGACGCAACCCGCGAGCGCATTAAATCCGCCGCGAGCCGTATTGACCGCACGCCGCACTGGCTGATTAAGCAGGCCATCTTTAATTATCTGGAAAAACTGGAGAACGACGAGACGCTGCCTGAGCTGCCGGCCCTGCTCTCCGGGGCCGCCAACGAAAGCGATGACGCCAGCGAACCAACGGAAGAGCCCTATCAGCCGTTTCTCGAATTCGCCGAGCAGATCCTGCCGCAGTCGGTGAGCCGCGCGGCGATCACCGCCGCCTGGCGACGTCCGGAAACCGACGCGGTACCGATGCTGCTGGAGCAGGCCCGTCTGCCGCAGCCGCTGGGCGAACAGGCGCACAAGCTGGCGTATCAGCTGGCGGAAAAACTGCGCAACCAGAAAACCGCCAGCGGCCGCGCCGGCATGGTGCAGAGCCTGCTGCAGGAGTTCTCCCTCTCTTCACAGGAAGGGGTGGCGCTGATGTGCCTGGCGGAAGCCCTGCTGCGTATTCCGGATAAAGCCACCCGCGATGCGCTGATCCGCGACAAAATCAGCAACGGCAACTGGCAGTCGCACATCGGCCGCAGCCCGTCGCTGTTCGTCAACGCCGCCACCTGGGGGCTGCTGTTCACCGGAAAACTGGTGTCGACCCATAACGAGACCAGCCTCTCCCGCTCCCTGAACCGCATCATCGGCAAGAGCGGCGAACCGCTGATCCGCAAAGGCGTGGATATGGCGATGCGCCTGATGGGCGAGCAGTTCGTCACCGGGGAAACCATCGCCGAAGCGCTGGCCAACGCCCGCAAGCTGGAAGAAAAAGGGTTCCGCTACTCCTACGATATGCTCGGCGAAGCCGCCCTGACCGCCGCTGACGCCCAGGCCTATATGGTTTCTTATCAGCAGGCGATCCATGCCATCGGCAAAGCCTCCAACGGCCGCGGCATTTATGAAGGTCCGGGTATCTCCATTAAGCTCTCCGCGCTGCACCCGCGCTACAGCCGCGCGCAGTATGACCGGGTGATGGAAGAGCTTTACCCGCGGCTGAAATCGCTGACCCTGCTGGCGCGCCAGTATGACATCGGCATCAATATTGACGCCGAAGAGGCCGACCGTCTGGAGATCTCCCTCGACCTGCTGGAAAAACTGTGCTTCGAGCCGGAACTGGCCGGCTGGAACGGGATTGGCTTCGTGATTCAGGCATACCAGAAGCGCTGTCCGTTTGTCATTGATTACCTGATTGACCTCGCCACCCGCAGCCGCCGTCGCCTGATGATCCGTCTGGTGAAAGGCGCCTACTGGGATAGCGAAATTAAACGCGCGCAGATGGAAGGTCTCGAAGGCTATCCGGTATACACCCGCAAGGTTTACACCGACGTCTCCTACCTCGCCTGCGCGAAGAAGCTGCTGGCGGTGCCGAACCTGATTTACCCGCAGTTTGCCACCCATAACGCCCATACTCTGGCGGCTATCTACCAGCTGGCGGGCCAGAACTACTACCCGGGCCAGTATGAGTTCCAGTGCCTGCACGGCATGGGCGAACCGCTGTACGAGCAGGTAGTGGGCAAGGTCGCTGACGGCAAGCTGAACCGTCCGTGCCGGATCTACGCCCCGGTGGGCACCCACGAGACGCTGCTGGCGTATCTGGTGCGCCGTCTGCTGGAAAACGGCGCCAATACCTCTTTCGTCAACCGTATCGCGGACAATACCCTGCCGCTGGACGAGCTGGTGGCCGACCCGGTCAGCGCGGTAGAAAAACTGGCGCAGCAGGAAGGCCAGGCCGGCCTGCCGCATCCGAAAATCCCGCTGCCGCGCGATCTCTACGGCAGCGGCCGGAGCAACTCCGCCGGTCTCGATCTGGCGAACGAGCACCGTCTGGCCTCCCTCTCCTCTTCCCTGCTCAACAGCGCGCTGCATAAATGGCACGCATTGCCGATGCTGGAGCAGCCGGTGGCCGAAGGCGAGATGCAGCCGGTGGTTAACCCGGCAGAGCCGAAAGATATCGTCGGCTACGTCCGCGAAGCCAGCGACGCTGAAGTGCAGCAGGCGCTGACCAGCGCTATCAACAATGCGCCGATCTGGTTCGCCACTCCGCCGCAGGAGCGCGCCGCCATTCTTGAGCGCGCCGCGGTGCTGATGGAAAGCCAAATGCCGACCCTGATGGGGATCCTGGTGCGCGAGGCGGGTAAAACCTTCAGCAACGCCATCGCTGAAGTGCGCGAAGCCGTTGACTTCCTGCACTATTACGCCGGCCAGGTGCGCGACGATTTCGATAATGAAACTCACCGCCCGCTGGGTCCGGTGGTCTGTATCAGCCCGTGGAACTTCCCGCTGGCGATCTTCACCGGCCAGATTGCCGCCGCGCTGGCGGCCGGCAACAGCGTGCTGGCGAAACCTGCCGAGCAGACGCCGCTTATCGCCGCCCAGGGCGTGGCGATTCTGCTGGAAGCCGGCGTGCCGCCGGGCGTTATTCAACTGCTGCCGGGCCGCGGGGAGACCGTGGGCGCCGCGCTAACCTCCGATGAGCGCGTACGCGGCGTGATGTTCACCGGCTCCACCGAAGTGGCCACCCTGCTGCAGCGCAATATCGCCAGCCGCCTCGATCCCCAGGGCCGCCCGACGCCGCTGATCGCCGAAACCGGCGGGATGAACGCGATGATCGTCGATTCGTCGGCGCTCACCGAGCAGGTAGTGATCGACGTGCTGGCTTCCGCGTTCGACAGCGCCGGCCAGCGCTGCTCCGCCCTGCGCGTGCTTTGCCTGCAGGAAGAGGTCGCCGATCACACCTTAACCATGCTGCGCGGCGCCATGAGCGAGTGCCGGATGGGCAATCCGGGGCGCCTGACCACCGATATCGGTCCGGTTATCGATGCGGAAGCGAAAGAGAATATCGAACGCCATATTCAGGCGATGCGCGCCAAAGGCCGCACCGTCTACCAGGCGGTGCGTGAGAATAGCGAAGACGCCCGCGAATGGCGTCACGGGACCTTCGTGCCGCCGACGCTTATCGAGCTCGACAGCTTCGACGAGCTGAAAAAAGAGGTCTTCGGCCCGGTACTGCACGTGGTGCGCTATAACCGTAACGAGCTGGACAAACTGGTCGAGCAGATTAACGCCTCTGGCTACGGCCTGACCCTCGGCGTGCATACCCGTATCGACGAAACCATCGCCCAGGTCACCGGCAGCGCGAAGGTGGGCAACCTGTACGTCAACCGCAATATGGTTGGCGCGGTGGTCGGCGTGCAGCCGTTCGGCGGCGAAGGGCTGTCCGGTACCGGTCCGAAAGCCGGCGGTCCGCTGTATCTGTACCGTCTGCTCTCCAGCCGTCCACAGGACGCGGTTGGCGTAACCTTCGCCCGCCAGGATGCGGAGCGTCCGCTGGACGCCCAGCTGAAAACGCTGCTGGAAAAACCGCTGCAGGCGCTGCAGCAGTGGGCCGCGGGCCGTCCTGAGCTGCAGGCGCTGTGCCAGCAGTACAGCGAGCAGGCGCAAAGCGGCACCCAACGCCTGCTGCCGGGGCCAACCGGCGAGCGCAACACCCTGACGCTGATGCCGCGCGAGCGCGTGCTGTGCGTAGCGGATAACGAACAGGATGCGCTGATCCAGCTGGCGGCTGTGCTGGCGGTGGGTTGTGAAGTACTGTGGCCGGACAGCGCCCTGCAGCGCGATCTGGCGAAGAAACTGCCGCGGGAGGTCAGCGAGCGCATTCGCTTTGCCAAAGCGGAGCAGTTGCCTGGCCAGGCCTTCGACGCGGTTATCTACCACGGCGATTCCGACCAGCTGCGCGAGCTGTGCGAGCAGGTGGCGGCGCGCGACGGGGCGATTGTCTCCGTGCAGGGCTTCGCCCGCGGCGAAACTAATCTGCTGCTGGAGCGGTTGTATATCGAGCGTTCGCTGAGCGTTAACACCGCGGCGGCAGGCGGTAACGCCAGCCTGATGACCATCGGCTAAAACGGGCTCCCCGGTGGCGCTGCGCTTACCGGGGCTACCTACCACCGCCAAAGGGTAGCCCGGATAAGGTGCGGTGCGCCGCCATCCGGGCAATCAGTCTGCGCTGCGATCAGCTAATGACAGCCGACGTCAGCTGTGTTTAATTAAGGCTCCCGGACGGGAGCCTTTTTTATGGGAGCAGAACAATGAAACGCACGTTATTTGCCGTGATGGCCCTGCTGGCCAGCGGCGCGGCGCTGGCGGACGAGTGCAGCAGCGCCAACACCCAAACCGAAATGAATCAGTGCGCGGCCGCGCAGTATCAGGCGGCCGATAAAAAACTGAACGACACCTGGCAGCAGGCCCTGCAGCGGGCGGTGGGTAAACAACAGACATTACTGAAGCAGGCGCAGCAGGCATGGATCGCCTTACGCGACGCCGACTGCGCCTTTCTCGCGTCCGGCGCCGAAGGCGGCAGCATGCAGCCAATGCTGGTCAGCCAGTGCATGACCGATAAGAGCGTGGAGCGGGAGTCTTTCCTCGCCTCGCTGCTACAGTGCGAGGATGGCGATCAAAGCTGCCCGCTGCCGCCCGCCAATTAACGGACGCGAATGCCTTCGATAATCATCCGCTGGACATTATCGACCGTTTGTTCAAAAAAGGCCGCATCCTGCAGCGTGGCGCCGGTGACCGCCTCCACCTGGGTGGCGAAGTCGGCGTAATGCTGGGTGGTAGCCCAGATCATAAAGATTAAATGCTGTGGATCGACCGGCGCCAGCTTGCCGCGGTCGATCCAGCCGGAGACTATCGCCGATTTTTCGTCGACCAGCGCTTTCAGATCCCCGGTCAGTTCGCCCATCAGCAGCGGCGCCCCCTGCAGCATCTCGAGGCAGAAGAGCTTCGAGGCCTGGGGATGATCGCGGGACACCTCCAGCTTCAGGCGAATATATTCACGGATCGCCACCAGCGGGCTGATATCCTCACGAAAGGCCTTCAGCGGCGCCAGCCAGATGGCGAGGATCTGCTGCAGGACTGCCACATACAGCGCCTCTTTCGAAGGGTAGTAATAGAGCAGATTGGTTTTCGATACCCCGGCGCGCTCAGCCACCTGCTCCAGCCGCGTACCGTGAATACCAAATTGCGAAAATGCCTCCAGCGCGGCGGCCAGGATGGCCTCCTTTTTGGCGCTGACCGCTTGTGAACGTTTGCCGCTTTTCTTCACCGCGCCCTGTGCCATACATCCTCTCCTTCAGTTGACGCCACCAGCATAGCAAAAGCCCTGCGCCGACACGACCCCATGCACCCTGATTGCGCATGACTGCCGTTTTTTCGTGCACTGATTTTGACCATCCAGTCCACTTTTTTACCGTCCTTTTTAGCAACTCAAAAGTAACACATTAATAACATTAGCATTTATAAAACTGGCATCGCCTTTGCTTTACCTTTTCTGCGAGGTGGTCCAGGGAGAGGCAGGATGCCGCACCATCGCAACCCATCTTCCATGACTGCAGAGAGGTAGGTATGAAAATTGGTGTTTTCGTTCCCATTGGCAACAACGGCTGGCTGATCTCCACCCATGCCCCGCAGTATATGCCGACCTTTGAACTGAATAAGGCCATCGTGCAGAAGGCCGAGCACTACCATTTCGACTTCGCGCTCTCCATGATCAAACTGCGCGGCTTCGGCGGGAAAACTGAATTCTGGGATCACAACCTGGAGTCCTTCACCCTGATGGCCGGCCTGGCCGCGGTGACCTCGAAGATCCAGATCTACGCCACCGCCGCCACCCTGACGCTGCCGCCGGCGATTGTCGCCCGGATGGCCTCCACTATCGACTCCATCTCCGGCGGCCGGTTTGGCGTCAATCTGGTGACCGGCTGGCAAAAACCGGAATATGACCAGATGGGCATGTGGCCGGGAGATGACTATTTCGCCAGCCGCTATGACTATCTCACCGAATACGTCCAGGTGCTCCGTGACCTGTGGGGCACCGGGCGCAGCGATTTCAAAGGTGACTACTTCACCATGAACGACTGCCGGGTCAGCCCGCGCCCGTCGCAGCCGATGAAGGTGATCTGCGCCGGGCAGAGCGATGCCGGGATGGCCTTCTCCGCCCAGCATGCGGACTACAACTTTTGCTTTGGCAAAGGGGTCAACACGCCAACGGCCTTTGCCCCGACCGCCGCACGCATGATGCAGGCGGCGGAAAAAACCGGCCGCGACGTGGGGTCCTATGTGCTGTTCATGGTGATCGCCGACGAAACCGACGAGGCGGCGCGCGCCAAATGGGAACATTACAAAGCGGGCGCCGATGAAGAAGCGCTGGCGTGGCTCACCGAGCAGAGTCAGAAAGATACCCGCTCCGGCAGCGATACCAACGTGCGCCAGATGGCCGACCCCACCTCGGCGGTCAACATTAACATGGGCACCCTGGTCGGATCGTATGCCAGCGTCGCCCGTATGCTTGATGAAGTAGCGAGCGTGCCCGGCACCGACGGCGTGCTGCTGACCTTTGATGATTTTCTTGCCGGCATTGACGCCTTTGGCGAACGCATTCAGCCGCTGATGCGCTGCCGGAACCACATTGCTTCTGTTACCCGTGAGGTGGCCTGATGATTACCCTTCCCGCTCGCCCGGAATCCCTGACCTTCGCGCCGCAGCAGAGCGCGCTGATTGTGGTCGATATGCAGAACGCCTACGCCAGCCAGGGCGGTTATCTGGATCTCGCCGGCTTTGACGTCTCCGCTACCCGGCCGGTTATCGACAATATTAATACCGCCGTCGCCGCCGCTCGCGCCGCGGGTATGTTGATTATCTGGTTCCAGAATGGCTGGGATGACCAGTATGTTGAAGCCGGCGGCCCGGGCTCGCCGAACTATCACAAATCCAACGCGCTGAAAACGATGCGTCAGCGTCCGGAGCTGCAGGGCAAGCTGCTGGCGAAAGGCGGCTGGGATTATCAGCTGGTGGACGAGCTGACGCCGCAGGAAGGCGATATCGTGTTGCCGAAACCGCGCTACAGCGGCTTCTTTAACACCCCGCTCGACAGCATTTTGCGCAGCCGCGGCATACGCCACCTGGTGTTCACCGGGATCGCCACCAACGTCTGCGTCGAATCGACGCTGCGCGATGGCTTCTTTCTCGAATACTTCGGCATCGTGCTGGAGGATGCCACCCATCAGGCCGGCCCGGCCTTCGCCCAGCAGGCGGCGCTGTTCAATATTGAAACCTTTTTCGGCTGGGTCAGCGACGTCGAGAGCTTCTGCCACGCGCTGTCCCCCGCCACCCCGCTGGCTTTAGCCAAGGAGAAACGTTATGCCTAAACAGGTGATTATTCCGCCAGGCACCACCGCGCCGATTGCCCCCTTTGTTCCGGGGACGCTCGCCGACGGGGTGGTCTACGTCTCGGGCACCCTGCCGTTTGATAAGCAAAACAATGTGGTGCACATCGGCGACCCAAAGGCGCAAACCCGCCACGTGCTGGAGACCATCAGGAGCGTTATCGAAACGGCGGGCGGGAGTATGGCGGATGTGACTTTCAACAGCATCTTTATCACCGACTGGACAAATTACGCCGCGATTAACGAGGTCTACGCCGAGTTCTTCCCCGGCGATAAACCGGCGCGCTTCTGCATTCAGTGCGGACTGGTGAAGCCCGATGCGCTGGTGGAAATCGCCAGCGTCGCCCATATCGGTACCCCGACATGATGAGGCTCAATATTGCTCCGGCTCCGTGGCCCGGCGCGCCGGTGGTGGTCCTCAGCGCCGGTCTGGGCGGGGGCGGCGGCTACTGGCTGGCGCAGCGCGCGGCGCTGGAGGAACAGTATCAGCTGGTGAGTTATGACCATAACGGGACCGGGGAGAACGCCGGTCCGCTGCCCGCCGACTACAGCCTGGCGACGATGGCCGGGGAGCTGTTCAGCGCTCTGCAAGCGGCGGGGATCGCCCGCTTCGCGCTGGTGGGCCACGCCCTGGGGGCGCTGATTGGCCTGCAGCTGGCGCTCGATCGCCCCGAGGCGGTGAGCGCCCTGGCGCTGGTCAACGGCTGGCTGTCGCTGTCGCCGCATACCCGCCGCTGCTTCCAGGTGCGCGAGCGTCTGCTGCATGCCGGCGGCGCACAGGCGTGGGTCGAAGCGCAGCCGCTATTTCTCTACCCGGCGGAATGGATGGCCGCGCGCCTGCCGCGCCTCGAAGCGGAAGATGCGCTTGCCATCAGCCATTTTCAGGGCAAAGAGAATCTGCTGAAGCGGCTACAGGCCCTGAAGATGGCTGATTTTTCACGCCGTGCGGCGGCCATCGCCTGCCCGACGCTGATTATCAGCGCCGCTGACGACCTGCTGGTCCCCGCCTCCTGCTCCCGCGTGCTGCAGACGGCGATCCCCGGCAGCCAGCTCGTGGAAATGCCGTGGGGCGGCCATGCCTGTAACGTCACCGACGCCGATACCTTTAATACCATTTTACGCGACGGGCTGTCCGCTATGCTGCCGGTCGCCAGGGAGACCCGATGAACGACGCAATAAACCACACGGCCTGCGAGACGCTGTTTACCCAGGCCCGGACCCACAACGGCTGGCTGGATAAGCCAGTGAGCGATGCGCAGCTGCAGGCCGTCTGGGACCTGATGAAAATGGGGCCGACTTCTGCCAACTGTTCGCCAGCGCGCATCGTGTTCGTGCGCAGCGCGGAAGGCAAAGAGAAACTTCGCCCGACGCTCTCCAGCGGCAATCTGCAGAAAACCATGCAGGCGCCGGTGACCGCCATCGTGGCGTGGGATAGCGCCTTCTACGACCGGCTGCCGACCCTGTTTCCCCACGGTGACGCCCGCAGCTGGTTTACCTCCAGCCCGCAACTGGCGGAAGAGACCGCGTTTCGCAACAGCTCCCTGCAGGCGGCGTATCTGATTTTTGCCTGCCGGGCGCTGGGCCTCGACACCGGGCCAATGTCCGGTTTTGACCGGGAAAAAGTCGACGCGGCATTTTTTGCCGACAACGGCTGGAAAAGCAACCTGCTGGTGAACATCGGCTATGGCGACCCCGGCAAGCTGTACGGCCGCCTGCCGCGCCTGTCCTTTGATGAAGCCTGCCTGCTGGCATAAGGAGTTTACGATGGAGTTAACGGACAAAGCGAGTTTCCGTGACGCCATGGCCCACGTCGGCGCCGCGGTTAACATTATTACCACCGATGGCCCGGCGGGCCGGGCGGGGTTCACCGCCAGCGCGGTCTGCAGCGTTACCGACACGCCGCCGACCCTGCTGGTCTGCCTGAACCGCTCGGCTTCGGTGTGGCCGGTGTTCAGCGAACACCACACGCTGTGCGTCAATACCCTGGCGGCCGGACAGGAGGCCCTGTCGACGCTGTTTGGCGGTAAAACGGCAATGGACGAGCGTTTTGCCGCCGCCGACTGGCAGACCGGCGCCACCGGTTGTCCGCGGCTGGAGGCGGCTCTGGTCAGCTTTGACTGCCGCATCGACCAGCGCGTCAGCGTCGGGACGCACGACATTCTGTTTTGTCACGTCGTGGCCATTACCCGCCACCCGGAGCCCCGGGGACTGATGTGGTTTGACCGCGGCTATCACACGCTTATGCGACCCGCTTGTTAACCTTTAACCCGGGATATCATCATGGCACTCTTCGATTTTCCTCGCTGGAAGCTGACCTCTCCTGCCGCCGAATCCGGCGTTGTCGCCCCCGATGAACGCTTGTCGGCCGGGCAAACGCTGGTGATGGGCGTGCAGCACGCCGTTGCGATGTTCGGCGCGACGGTGCTGATGCCGTTGTTGATGGGGCTCGACCCGAACCTGTCTATTCTGATGTCGGGCGTCGGCACCCTGCTGTTCTTTGTCGTCACCGGCGGACGGGTGCCGAGCTATCTCGGCTCCAGCGCCGCTTTTGTCGGGGTGGTGATCGCCATTACCGGCTTTAACGGCCAGGGGCTGAACCCTCATCTGAGCGTCGCCCTTGGCGGGATCATCGCCTGCGGGCTGGTCTACACCCTGATTGGTCTGGTGGTGATGAAGATCGGCACCCGCTGGATCGAGCGCCTGATGCCGCCGGTGGTGACCGGCGCGGTGGTGATGGCTATCGGCCTGAACCTGGCGCCGATTGCCGTGCGCAGCGTCTCCGCCAGCGCCTTCGACAGCTGGATGGCGGTGTTAACTGTGCTCTGCATCGGCATAGTGGCGGTATTTACCCGCGGGATGCTGCAGCGACTGCTGATCCTGGTCGGCCTGATCGTCGCCTGCGCGCTGTACGCCCTGCTGGCTAACGGCCTGGGCCTTGGCAAACCGCTGGACTTCTCCCCCCTCGCCCAGGCGGCGTGGTTCGGGCTGCCGCACTTTACCACCCCATCCTTTAACGGCCAGGCGATGATGTTGATTGCGCCGGTCGCGGTGATCCTGGTGGCCGAGAACCTCGGGCACCTGAAGGCCGTCGCCGGGATGACCGGGCGCAATATGGACCCGTACATGGGGCGCGCCTTCGTCGGCGACGGGCTGGCGACCATGCTCTCCGGTTCGGTGGGCGGCAGCGGGGTCACCACCTATGCGGAGAACATCGGCGTCATGGCGGTGACCAAGGTCTACTCAACGCTGGTGTTTGTCGCCGCGGCGCTGATTGCCATGCTGTTGGGTTTCTCGCCGAAGTTCGGCGCATTAATCCACACCATTCCCGGGCCGGTGATCGGCGGCGCCTCGATCGTGGTATTTGGCTTAATTGCCGTCGCCGGGGCGCGGATCTGGGTGCAAAACCGGGTGGATCTGAGTCAAAACAGCAATTTGATCATGGTGTCGGTGACCCTGGTGCTGGGCGCCGGCGATTTCGCGCTGTCGCTGGGCGGCTTTACGCTGGGCGGGATTGGCACGGCCACCTTCGGGGCGATCCTGCTGCACGCGCTGCTTCATCGCGGGACGCGCGAGGCGAAGGAGGCCAGGGTAACGCCGGTGTAAGCCACATTAGCGCGGCGTTGGCGCAGGGAGCGGTGTGGGCCTGGGTGGTGTGATCCTGTAGGCCGGATAAGGCATTTATGCCGCCATCCGGCACCACCACGGGCACGGAACCTGACCGCCCGGCGGCGCTGCGCTTGCCGGGCCTGGAGACTGCCACGGCCTTCCGGGAACGTCTCTGCGATTTTGAGGCCGTCAGCACCGGCAGTTTCAGCAACAATGGTGAATAAATTAACGGCAGGTCGTACGAACGTAGGCCGGGTAAGGCGCAGCCGCCACCCGGCATAAAAGCGACGCCGTGCCTAGAGCCATCGCCCGGCGGCGCTGCGCTTGCCGGGCCTGGAGACAATCAGAGCCGGACGAGTACCAGCCAGGATAAGCGCCGCTGTCGGGTCAGAAGGAAAATATTATGGCTCGCGGCGATCGGCCAGGTCCGTGAGCGGCTGCGCATCGTCGTTTGTGGAAACCTGCGGCGGCGACTTGCGCTTCCACTTCAGCTCGCTCACCAGCACCCCCGCGAGGATCAAAACGCAGCCGAGCAGGGCCAGCAGCGGCAGACGCTCACCGGCCAGCCGGCCAAAAATACCGGCCCATACCGGTTCACCGGTATAAATAAGGGTGGCCCGCGTCGGCGAGACGCTGCGCTGCGCCCAGTTCATGGTCACCTGAATGATCGCGCTGAAAATCCCCAGCCCCAGCGCGACGCCGAGCAGGGCCGGCGTCAACGACGGCACCGATTCACCCGCCGGCTTCATGGCGGCGAAAGCCACCAGCGACGCGGTCGCCAGCTGCACCACCGTCACCCGGCGGACATCGACTTTTCCGGCCCAGGCGCTGATAAGGATAATCTCCGCCGCGATCGCCACCGCGCTTGCCAGAGTGATCATCTCCCCCACGCCAAGCGCCAGCAGATTATTTTCCGGCCCGGCCAGCAGAATTAAACCAATAAAGGCCAGCACAATCCCCACGCAGGACATCACCCCCGGCATACGTCCCAGGCACAGCCACTGCAGCAGCGGCACCAGCGGCACATACATCGCGGTGATAAAGGCAGATTTACTGCTGGAGATGGTCTGTAGTCCCCAGGTCTGCAGGCCATACCCCAGCGCAATCGCCACGCCAATCGCTACCCCGGCCTTCACCTCCAGCCACGTCAGACCGCGCAGAGTGCGCAGCGAAAGCAGGCCCACCGCCAGCGCGGCGGTCGCGAAACGCAAACCGACAAAAAACAGCGGCCCGCTAAGGCTCACCGCGTACTGTACGGCAAGGAACGTCCCTCCCCAGAACATGGTGATCATGATAAGGAGCGCTTCCTGGCGGCTAACGGAGAATTTTAATGAAGACATAAGACAGCCATGACGATTAACGGGCGACCAGTGTGCAATCCGCCCGGCGGGAGCGCAACCACCGACAGATAAAAAAACCGCCGGCAGATGCCGGCGGCGAGGGCGATGCGGTTGGGTCGGGGAGATTAACACCGCATCAAAGAGAACAGTGCGAGTCGCGCGTTAACTTTCACGACTACCATGACTGTTTTTACCCCCTTTTTTGCCAGCCTCTGAGGCGCGCTGAGGGTCATTTTTAAAATTCCCCCCGCTATGCTGGCCACCTTTACGTCCTGCTTCTGATGCTCTTTCACGGTCTTCGGCAAAGTTGCCGGAACCGCCACGATGGTTTGCCATTACTGACCTCCATTAGGTTAGACATCATAGTGCATTACGCGGGAGCGGCGACGCCGCTGTCCTGCCGCGTATCTATAAGGTTAGTGAATGACTGCGGCTGACGGCGGCGAATGTAATATCCAGAAACAAAGCCGGGCGAAAAAAGCTTCCTCGCGCCGCCAACAGCTCCTAACCGACTCTGCTGGCGAAGAAAAAATAGTCAGCAAAAATGTATCCTGATGCTACATCCTCGCCGCAGCGGCCAAAATAGCAGGCGCAACGCTTCCTCCTTCACTTCCTTTCAGGCCGCGCGGTGCAAGGAAAAGTAAATAACGCTTTGTCATTTTGTTATAAATCAAACAAATGCCCGTTGGATTTGCACTCTCCGGCGGAGGCTTTATCTTTAAAGGTACCAGCTATTTTGCTGGCTTATAATGCAACCGAGGAGTGATGGAAATGGCTAAAATTCTGGTGCTTTATTATTCCATGTATGGACACATTGAAACCATGGCTCACGCCGTCGCCGATGGGGCGAACCGGGTGGACGGCGTTGAGGTGGTTGTGAAGCGCGTGCCGGAAACCATGCAGGCTGAAGCATTCGCCAAAGCAGGCGGGAAAACGCAAAACGCGCCCGTCGCCACGCCGCAGGAGCTGGCAGAGTATGACGCCATCATCTTTGGTACCCCGACGCGCTTCGGCAACATGTCCGGTCAGATGCGTACTTTCCTCGATCAAACCGGCGGTCTGTGGGCGTCCGGCGCTCTGTATGGCAAAATCGCCAGCGTATTTAGCTCAACCGGTACCGGCGGCGGCCAGGAACAAACCATTACCTCGACCTGGACGACGCTGGCCCACCACGGCATGATCATCGTCCCGATCGGCTATGGCGCCCAGGAGCTATTCGATATCTCCCAGGTACGCGGCGGTACCCCTTATGGCGCAACCACCATCGCCGGCGGCGACGGCTCGCGGCAGCCGAGCGAGGAAGAGTTAGCCATCGCCCGCTATCAGGGTGAACATGTCGCCAAACTGGCCGTTAAACTGCACGGCTAATCTTCTGCAGGAGGAGCACTATGCCAACTCAAGAAGCAAAAGCACATCGCGTCGGCGAATGGGCAAGTTTACGTAACACCTCGCCGGAAATTGCCGAGGCGATTTTCGAAGTCGCCCACTACGATGAAAAACTGGCGGAGCAAATCTGGGAGGAAGGCAGCGACGAAGTGCTGGCGCTGGCCTTTGCCAAAACCGATAAAGACAGCCTGTTCTGGGGCGAACAGACGATTGAGCGTAAAAACGTCTAGGAGGTTTATCCCCACCTGGGCTCACCCTAACCTGCTAAAAAAACCCGGAGTGCTCCGGGTTTTTTTCGTTATTTCGCCGCCTCGTTGATCACCTTTTTAAAGGTCTCCAGCGGGCAGAATCCCTGGTCATCAACCGTACAGCCGTTAAGCGCCAGAGTGACCCGCTGCGGCGGGGCCTGCAGGGTTAACGCGTCGGCGTTACGCAGTTGCTCGGTACTTTGATAGACATACTCAATCTTCATCAGATCGCGATTGCCGGCGCTGTCATGCCAGCGCTGAAACAGCAGTTTGCCGCCGATAGGAGTGCGCTCATACTGGCCGGGCAGTTGATAGGGCTTAAAATCCAGGGCGGTGAGCAGCGAAGCGATATTCGAGTCGTGTCCCACCAGCAGCGTGACTTTCGCCTTGCTGGCTCCCTCGCCCACCAGCGCGTTATCGATATATTTAACCAGCGGTTTGGCGACGTTTTGCGCCACCGCCACCGAGGTAAACAGACTATCCTGATAGCCATTTTTCAGCTTCGACAGCACTTGCCACTGCTTATCGCTGGCGATCTCCCCCCACGCCACCTGATCTTTCGGGAAGCCTTCATAATATTGCAGGGTGAAGGCGTCTACCAGCGAGTTGCCCACCTTCAACGGTCCGGACACTCCCGGCTCCTGCTGATAACCGGCGCTAAAGGTATCTTTACCCTCGCTCAGGGAACAGACCTTCTTCTCTTTGCAGGAGGGCGAGTTGCGGTAATCGATCATCGTCTCCAGCAGCTTGTAGCTCTCGGTCAACTGCATTCCCTGGCGCTCTTTTTCCATCGCCTGCAGCGCTTTCTCGCGAAACGCCGGGGAGTCGTCGGTAATAACCGGGTTGAAGGTCGGGTCCATGGTGCCCATCTGCGGCTGGTGATGCACCGGGATGCCGCAGCCCGGGAACGCGCCGGTGATAAAGAACTGCGCGGTGGCGACGGTGCGCTGCAGGCTGTTAGCGTAGGCATAAACCGCGTTTTCCGGCGGGCACTCGCCGCTGGTCACCAGCTTCTGCTGCGCCAGCCATTCGCGCATATAGTGGCCCATATACACCTCCAGCACACCGCCTTTGGTGGTCAGCTGGCCGCCCGGCACATCCCACTGCGGCCAGGCCTTGGCGGTGGACTGCTCCAGCACGCTGCCGTTATTGGCCAACGGCGCACGCAGGTTGTGACGACTCATGATCAGCACCTGCTGCAGCTGATACCCCTCCGGGGCGGCCGTGTCCTGCGCCTGAGCGCCAGCGGATAACATCACCGCGCCGGCAACGGCGGCGGCAAGTAGACGTTTTTTCATCCCTTCATCCTTAGTCATTTATTATCATCGCGTTAATTGTGCCGGATTTATGACATTTTTCCTGGTAATCGCTCGCAAACTTAGACCGTAGCCGAAAATTTCCCCTGCCAGGCAAAGAGTTTTATAATGAAACAATTAACCTGGAGGCTTTCGTGAAACGTACCCGTCTGGAAAACAGCTGTTGCCCTATCGCCCGCTCCCTCGACGTTATCGGCGACTGGTGGTCGCTGCTGATCGTCCGCGATGCTCTGCGCGGGGTGCGCCGTTTTAGCGAATTCCAGAAAAACCTCGGTATCGCCAAAAACATGCTCGCCGGGCGGCTGAAAATGCTGGTGGATGAAGGCATCCTGCGCCTGCAGCCGGCCTCCGACGGCAGCGCCTGGCAGGAGTATGTCCTGACCGATAAGGGCCGTGCCCTGCAAACGGTGCTGGTCGCCCTCTCCCAGTGGGCAGACGACTATCTGTTCGATCCTGACGAACCGGCGACCCGGCTCATTGACCGCCAGCAGCGCCAGCCCCTGCGTAAGCTGGTCCTGCAGGCGGCGGATGGCCGTGAGCTGGCCCCGGCGGACATCACCATCGCTATCCCGCTGAACGACTAAACGCTGCCCTCGACAGGCAAAAATGAAAAAGTCCTGGCAAAATGGTTGCATTATTAAACCTAATATCTCATGCTGAATTTGGTTTAATAATGCAACCTTTTACGAGGCATTTCTCATGACCCAACCATCGCACACAGCTTTTATCACCGGCGCGTCCTCAGGTATCGGCGCGATCTATGCCGAACGACTCGCCGCCCGCGGCTACAACCTGATCCTCGCCGCCCGTCGTGAAGACCGTCTGCAGGCGCTCGCCGACCAGCTGCAGGCGCGCTACGCCATCCAGGCAAGCATCCTCAAAGCCGATCTTAGCGAAGAGCACGGGATTGCCGCCGTAGAGCAGCGTCTGCAGCAGGATCCCGCCATCGACCTGTTCATTAACAACGCCGGCACCGCGAAATTGGCGGGTTTTCTCGCCAGTATGCCACGCGAGCACCAGGCGATTCATACGCTCAACACCACCGCGCTGCTGCGTCTGAGCTATGCCGCGCTGGCCGCTTTCACCCCACGACGCCGGGGGACGCTGATCAATATTGCCTCTATCCTCGCGCTGCATACGCTGCCGGGCAGCGCAGTCTACAGCGCCAGCAAAGCCTGGGTGTTGAGCTTCACCCGCGGCCTACAGGAGGAGTTTGCCGACAGCGGCGTGCGTATTCAGGCGGTATTGCCGGCGGCGACCGCTACCGATCTGTGGCCGACCTCCGGCGTGGCGCTGGACGCTCTGCCCAGCGGCACGGTAATGACCACCGAGGATCTGGTTGACGCCGCTCTCAGGGGGCTGGAGATGGGGGAACAGGTCACCTTACCACCGGTTCATGACCTGGGACTGTGGGAGACTTTTGAGCAGTCCAGACTGGCGCTGTTTACCAGCGCGCGAACCGGACAGCCTGCGCCGCGGTATCGATAAGCGGCACCGTGCGGCGGGCGCTACTCCGGTAGCGGAACCGCCGTCAGGGTACAGATCGCCTCGTGCTCGCCGCCGCGGCGATCGGTAATCACCACCTTATCGCCCGCCTTTTTGCCTTCACACGGCTTGAGGACCTGCTCCACGATCCGCTCGCGGCTCGCCTGACGTTCACTTTCAGCCTGACTGGCGAAGGCAGACAGCGCCAACGCTACGCCCAGCAGGCTGAGGGTTTTCTTATACATGACTGACTCTCAGATCGTTCTTATTCGCGGTCAGCGTAACTCGCTATAGGCCGCACTTCTGTAAAATCACTTAACGGAGTGTTACGCCATTTCAGGTGAAACCCAGGCGGTCACATCCCTGCGGGAAATATTTTATCACAACCCCGCCGCCGGATATTCTCGCGATGAGGCGTCATCTTTCAGACATATCCCGATGTTATCTTCACACAGAGCCCTGTATCTTTTTCCCTTTCCAAACAGAATATTAGGTTGGTCTATGTCGGGTCTTATTCTCTTTATCGTCGCGGTGGCGCTGCTGGGCGTCGCCATCTACAGCCTGGTGTCGTACCTCAAAGAGCGGCGCGCCAGTCAGTTACCTGTCCATAAAAAGAAGAAATAATACCTTCCGTTCCCCACCGTTTTCTGCTGATTTCTTTACCGTCCTGTACTGTCCCTTACCGAAGCCAAAACGAAAGCAGGCCTGCGGGCCTGCCTTCGTTCAGTTTATGCCTCAGAACCTATGACTCCCAGGCCTGCTCCGCTTTAGCGGCATCAAACTGCGGCGGCGGTTTGCGGAAGCGTCGGGTCAGATAAGTCAGGTACAGCAGACCAAGCGCCGCCCACACCAGGCCGAGCGTCAGGGAGGTGGCCTCGAGATTGATCCACAATACCCCGACCGTCAACGCCCCGACCATCGGCAGCAGCAGATAATGCAGTCGATCCTTCCAGGTTTTGTTGTACCCCTTGCGCCGCCAGAAGTGGTTGAACACCGACAGGTTAACGAAGGTGAAGGCCACCAGCGCGCCGAAATTAATCAACGCGGTGGCGGTCACCAGGTCGAAGAACAGCGCCGACAGCGCAACGATGCCCACCATAATCACGTTCAGCGCCGGGGTACGCCATTTCGGATGCACATAGCCAAAAATGCGCTCCGGGAAGACGTTGTCGCGGCCCATCACGTACAGCAGACGGGAGACGCTGGCATGGGAGGCCAGGCCGGACGCCAGGGTGTTAACAAAGGTGGTGCACAGGAAAATCGACTGGAACAGCTTGCCGCCCACGTACAGCGCAATCTCCGGCAGCGCGGCATCGGGGTCTTTAAAGCGATGAATATCCGGGAAGAACAGCTGCATAAAGAACGACGCGACGATAAAGATAATGCCGCCGTACATCGCGGTGAGAAAAATTGCCTTCGGGATCACCCGCGCGGCGTCAGGGGTCTCTTCCGACAGGGTGGTCACCGCGTCGAAACCGAGAAACGAGAAGCAGACAATGGTCGCGCCGGTAATAATCGGGATCAAATGCGCATTCTGGCTGATAAACGGCTGCAGCGACCAGACGGTACCCACCCCCTCGCCTTTATGCAGCCCCTGCACCACCAGAATGACAAACACCACCATGATCGAAATCTGCACCAGCACGAACAGTGTATTGAAGTTGGCCACCAGGTTAACGCTTTTCAGGTTCGCGGCGGTCAGAATAGCGACAAAGGTCACTACCCACACCCACGGCGGCACTTCGGGGAACAAGGCCGAGAGATAGATCTTCGCCAGCAGGACGTTGATCATCGGCAGAAACAGATAATCCAGCAGCGACGACCAGCCAACCATAAAGCCGACGTGCGGACTGATGGATTTTTGCGCGTAGGTATAGGCGGAACCGGCTTCCGGAAACTGACGCACCAGTTTGCCGTAGCTGATGGCGGTGAACAGCACGCCAGCCAGCGCCAGCAGATAAGACGCCGGAACGTGGCCATTGCTGATGCCGGAGACGATGCCGAAGGTATCAAACACCGTCATTGGCGTCAGATAGGCCAGCCCCATCATCACCACTTGCCAGAGTTTGAGGGATTTACGCAGACGCGGTCTGCCCGCCTGAGCGGCGTTATGCGCCGGAGGATTAATAGCCATCGCCCATCCCCCCCTTGCTGTTAACAGTTTGCGGGCCCAACGTCCGCGTGACAAACCTGCTTAGCAAAGGGGTAAGGCGTAGATAAAAGGGTAAGACGGACCGGTAAGCGGTAGCTGGCTGGCATCCAATGCGGCCTGAGCGGCCTCCCTCTCCCTGCGGATATTTGAACATCTGCATCATCTCATTTCCTCGTCACACACTGTGTCGTTAACTGAAGCCCCGTTGCCGCCTGCGCTCCTTAACGCGACATCCGGGAAATGGCTGGGCTCCCAGCAAAAACGTCGGCCAGGCTCCGCTCAGGCCGTATGATGCTACTGATTACCAAACTTATGGGCCCCTCGCGGGGCGACCATCAGGCGTTTTTCAACATCCACTCAATTTCGGTTTCTGTGATAAGACGCTCAAACTGCAGTAATTCATCATGCTTACAGGCATGGAAAACATGGCAGAAACGCTCGCCGAGGCGCTCACGCAAGTGATCGTTCTGCATAAACTCCCACAGCGCATCGCTCTGGCGGATCGGGAACGGCAGGCCCTCTTGTTCCAGACCGTTACCTTCCACCTCTTCCTGTAAAGGCAGCTGGGGGTTATCCAGCCCGTGCAGAATGCCGGCAAAAATCGCCGCCATCACCAGATACGGGTTGGCGTCCGCCCCCGCGACGCGATACTCCACGCGGTGGTTCTGCCGCTCGCCGCACGGAATACGCAGCGCGACGGTGCGGTTGTTATGCCCCCACGAAGCCTGCGTCGGGACGTACATCCCCGGCTGGAAGCGGCGATACGAGTTCACGTTCGGCGCCAGCAGCGCCATCGAGGCCGGCATCAGATCGATCATCCCGGCCAGCGCGCGTTTGAGCAGCGCAGAGTCTTCCCCATCGCCGTCCACCAGCACGTTTTCCCCTTTATTGTTCAGCATGCTGATGTGGATATGCATCCCACTGCCGGCATGCTCTTCATAAGGCTTCGCCATAAAAGTGGCGTGCATCTTATGCTTCTCCGCCATCAAACGCACGAGACGTTTTAACGCCAGCGCATCATCGCAGGCGTCCAGCACGTTATCGGTATGGTGAAGGTTGATTTCAAACTGGCCCGGCGAGGCTTCCGCCACCGCGCCATCGGCGGGGATCAGCTGCAGTTTGGCCAGCTCGTCGATGTCGTTGAGCACGTCGGCGAAGTGGTTAAGGTTATCGACCGAGTAGACCTGGCTTTGTGTGTTGCGATCGTCAGTGCCCGGCGCACACGGCGGCTGCAGGTAGCCTTCGGCATCGCGTTTGCGGTCCAGTAAATAGAACTCCAGCTCTACCGCTACCACGGGGAACAGCCCGCGCTGGCGCAGCTGCTGCCAGAGGCGGTTGAGTACGTTCCGCGGCTCAACGTCAAAGGGAGCGCCATCTTCATCAACCATGGTTAGCTGTACCTGGGCTATCGATTGTGGGTCAGCCGCCGAAGGGGTTAAGGTGCCGGGTACCGGGATGCAGCTGCGATCCGGCTCGCCCATCTCCTGGCCCAGACCGGCCTCTTCCACCACATTGCCGAGAATATCCATCGCAAACACCGAGGCCGGGAAATAACAGCCTTTCTCCAGTTTGCTCAGGCCGGCAACCGGGATGCGCTTGCCGCGGAAGCAGCCGTTCAGGTCAGTGAGGAGGACATCGACATACTGGGTATCAGGGTAGGTTTCGAGGTAGCGCTTCACTTCTTTCGCGAACGCGCTAACCCGTCTCTCTTCCGTTTGCTGAACAAAATTCTCAACTTCTACGATATTGGTTTCCATGATTCACCGCCGTTGGTTGGGTTTCGGTCCTGCACTCAGACCGTTAAATATAATGTCCACCCCATCGACTGTGTATGCAAATAAATTGTTTGTCAAATGTTAAATTAAGTTTGCAAAGGGCTATTTCCACTGCTAGATTGAGAAAATATTGAACGATATGGCCGTTAAACCCGCTATAGCGGTCATAATTTAGTCCACTTTGTGAGGGCGATCATGGAAAATATAATGTACAAGCCAGTTATTGGCGTCGTGATGTGTAGAAACAGGCTTAAGGGTCACCAGACCCAGACCTTGCAAGAAAAGTACCTGAATGCAATTGTGAACGCCGGCGGACTGCCGATTGCCCTGCCGCATGCGCTGGCGGAGCCGGAGCTACTGAACGCGGTCGTTGATAAACTGGACGGGATCTACCTGCCAGGCAGCCCCAGCAATGTGCAGCCGCACCTTTATGGTGAAAACGGCGATGAGCCTGACGCCGACCCCGGGCGTGATCTTCTGAGCATGGCGCTGATTAACGCCGCGCTCGAAAGGCGCATCCCCATTTTCGCCATCTGTCGTGGACTGCAGGAACTGGTTGTCGCCACCGGCGGGACTCTGTATCGTCGTCTGTTCGAGCAGCCTGAGCTCCTTGAACATCGCGAAGATCCTGAACTGCCCGTCGAGCAGCAGTATGCGCCGTCCCATCAGGTTGAGGTTCAGGAAGGAGGATTGCTGTCGCAATTGATACCGGGCTGCAACACGTTTTGGGTAAACTCGCTACATGGGCAAGGGGCAAAAACCCTCAGTCCGCAGCTGCGCGTGGAGGCGCGAGCGCCGGATGGACTGGTGGAAGCGGTCAGCGTGAACGATCATCCTTTCGCGCTGGGCGTACAGTGGCATCCAGAATGGAACAGTAGCGAATACGCCCTGTCGCGTATGTTGTTTGATGGTTTTATCACCGCCTGTCAGGGCCATCATGCTGAAAAGCGGCGGCGCTGACCACTACCGTTAAGGAAATGCAAATATGAGCGATGACGGACTGGCGCCAGGGAAACGTCTGTCAGAGATCCGCCAGCAGCTGGGTCTCTCACAGCGTCGTGCCGCCGAACTGTCTGGGTTAACACATAGTGCCATCAGCACCATAGAGCAGGATAAAGTCAGTCCTGCCATCAGTACGCTGCAAAAGCTGCTGAAAGTCTATGGGCTGTCGCTCTCGGAATTCTTTTCTGAACCCGAAAAGCCGGACGAACCCCAGGTGGTCATTAATCAGGATGACCTGATTGAGATGGGAAGTCAGGGCGTTTCCATGAAGCTGGTTCATAACGGAAATCCGAACCGTACGCTGGCGATGATTTTTGAAACTTACCAGCCTGGAACCACGACCGGGGAGAGGATTAAGCATCAGGGTGAGGAGATAGGCACCATACTGGAAGGTGAGATCGTGCTGACCATTAACGGTCAGTCGTACCACCTGGTGGCTGGACAAAGCTATGCCATTAATACCGGCATTCCGCACAGCTTCAGCAACACCTCGGCAGGCATCTGCCGCATCATCAGTGCCCACACCCCCACCACATTCTGATTATTTCGCCTGAACGAAGTTCAGGCTTACTTCAGGCCTGTCGCGACGGAAAATCTATTTTCGTCGCGGCGAAGAACTCGTAGTAATAACGTCTGCGCCGTACGGAATATTATTTCCTGTTGGCCCTGAAATAATTAACGCCAGTGAATGGCGACTCGCTCCTGAATAATTCGGGTTGCAAACAACCCGTCAAAAATCAGGAGAATAAAACGGTATTCAACTCCGGGGATACGCTATGCCCTGCGCCCGGCGCAGTGCCCCCGTGCAGCCTGAAAACGCCGCACTGATTAATTTGCCGATAATGTTTTTAAGGAGTCATGATGAATTTTCAGCACCTGGCTTACTGGCAGGAAAAAGCGAAAAACCTGGCCATTGAAACGCGCTTATTTATTAACGGCGAATATTGCGCCGCGGCCGATAATACCACCTTTGAGACGATCGACCCCGCCGCGCAGCAGACATTAGCCCAGGTCGCCCGCGGTAAAAAAGCCGACGTCGAACGGGCGGTGAAAGCCGCGCGCCAGACTTTTGATAACGGCGACTGGTCGCAGGCCTCCCCCGCACAGCGTAAAGCGATCCTCACTCGCTTTGCTGATCTGATGGAGGCCCATCGTGAAGAGCTGGCGCTGCTGGAAACGCTGGATACCGGCAAACCGATTCGCCACAGCCTGCGCGACGATATTCCCGGCGCCGCCCGCGCCATTCGCTGGTATGCCGAAGCGCTGGATAAAGTCTATGGCGAAGTGGCCCCCACCGGCAGCAACGAGCTGGCGATGATCGTTCGCGAACCAATTGGCGTGATCGCCGCGGTGGTGCCGTGGAACTTCCCGCTGCTGCTGGCCTGCTGGAAACTCGGCCCGGCGCTGGCGGCGGGCAATAGCGTAATCCTCAAACCCTCGGAAAAATCGCCGCTTACCGCCCTGCGTCTGGCCGGGCTGGCGAAAGAGGCCGGCCTGCCGGACGGCGTGTTGAACGTGGTCAGCGGCTTTGGCCACGAGGCCGGGCAGGCGCTGGCCCTGCATCCTGATGTTGAAGTCATCACCTTCACCGGCTCCACCCGCACCGGCAAGCAGCTGCTGAAAGACGCCGGCGACAGCAATATGAAGCGCGTGTGGCTGGAAGCGGGCGGCAAGAGCGCCAACATTGTCTTCGCCGATTGCCCGGATCTGCAACAAGCGGTTCGCGCCACCGCCGGCGGCATCTTCTACAACCAGGGACAGGTGTGCATCGCCGGGACCCGTCTGCTGCTCGAGGAGAGCATCGCTGACGAGTTCCTGGCGCGGCTGAAAGCTGAGGCGCAACACTGGCAGCCGGGCAACCCGCTCGATCCGGACACCACCATGGGCATGCTGATTGACAATACCCATGCCGACAACGTGCATAGCTTTATTCGCGGCGGCGAAAGCCAAAGCACCCTGTTCCTCGACGGACGGAAAAACCCGTGGCCTGCCGCCGTTGGCCCGACCATTTTCGTTGACGTCGACCCGGCATCAACCCTCAGCCGGGAAGAGATCTTCGGCCCGGTGCTGGTGGTGACCCGCTTCAAAAGCGAAGAAGAGGCGCTAAAGCTCGCCAATGACAGCGACTACGGCTTGGGCGCCGCGGTGTGGACCCGCGATCTCTCCCGCGCCCACCGCATGAGCCGCCGCCTGAAGGCCGGCTCGGTCTTCGTCAACAACTATAACGATGGTGATATGACCGTTCCGTTCGGCGGCTACAAGCAGAGCGGCAACGGGCGCGATAAATCGCTGCACGCGCTGGAAAAATTCACCGAACTGAAAACCATCTGGATTGCCCTGGAGTCTTGATCATGACTGAACATACCACTAGCTACTATGCCGCCAGCGCCAACAAGTATGAACCGTTCCCGACGCTGGAGGGATCCATCAACTGTGACGTCTGCGTCGTCGGCGGCGGCTACACCGGCCTCTCGTCTGCCCTGCATCTGGCCGAAATGGGCTACGACGTGGTGGTGCTGGAAGGGGCGCGCATCGGCTTCGGCGCCAGCGGCCGCAACGGCGGTCAGCTGGTCAACTCCTATAGCCGCGATATCGACGTCATTGAAAAGAACTACGGCCCGGATGCGGCAAAAATGCTCGGCAGCATGATGTTCGAAGGCGGCGATATCATCCGCGAACGCATCCAGCGGTATCAGATCCAGTGCGATTACCGCCCGGGCGGCCTGTTCGTGGCGATGAACCATAAACAGCTGGAAACCCTGGAAGAGCAGAAAGCCAACTGGGAGCGCTACGGCAACACCCAGCTGGAGCTGCTGGACAGAGAGGCCATTCGTCGCGAAGTGGACAGCGACCGCTACGTCGGCGCCCTGCTCGACCACAGCGGCGGCCATATTCACCCGCTGAACCTTGCCATCGGCGAAGCGGATGCCATTCGCCTGAACGGCGGCCGGGTGTATGAGCAGTCGCCGGTCACCCGCATCCAGCACACCAGCCCGGCGGTGGTCAGCACCGCGCGCGGCCAGGTCACCGCGCGCTACGTGATCGTCGCCGGCAACGCCTATCTTGGCGATAAACTGGAGCCGGAGCTGGCGAAACGCAGCATGCCGTGCGGCACCCAGGTGGTCACTACCGCTCCGCTGTCGGAAGAGGTCGCCCGCTCGCTGATCCCGAAAAACTACTGTGTGGAAGACTGTAACTACCTGCTGGACTACTACCGTCTGACCGGCGACAACCGTCTGCTGTACGGCGGCGGCGTGGTCTACGGCGCGCGCGATCCGGACGACGTGGAGCGGCTGATTATGCCGAAACTGCTGAAAACCTTCCCGCAGCTGCAGGGGGTGAAGATTGACTACCGCTGGACGGGCAACTTCCTGCTGACCCTGTCGCGGATGCCGCAGTTCGGGCGTCTCGATAACAATATTTACTACATGCAGGGCTACAGCGGCCACGGCGTGACCTGTACCCACCTTGCCGGACGCTTGATTTCAGAGCTGCTGCGCGGCGACGCCGAGCGTTTCGACGCCTTCGCCAAACTGCCGCACTACCCGTTCCCGGGCGGCCGCAGCCTGCGCATTCCTTTTACCGCCATGGGCGCCGCCTACTACAGCCTGCGCGACCGCCTTGGGGTTTAATCGCCTCTGCCGACGGCGCTGGCCGTCGGCTCATGCTGCGGATAGTGCAGCTGAAAGTAGTGGCGCAGAAACTCCACGGTGGTGCGGATTTTGGCCGACGTCGCCAGCCGGGAGACGTAAACCGCCCAGACGTTGGCCGGCTGCCAGTAGTCCGGCAGCACCTGCACCAGATGTCCGCTGGCGATATTCTCCCGGACGTCCCACCACGAACGGAGCGCAATCCCCTGCCCGTCCAGACACCACTGATGCACAATTTCACCATGGTTGGAGGAGAGCGGCCCGGTTACCTTGATGGCGTGCTGGCCCTCTTTGCTATGCAATTGCCAGACGCCGAACGGATGATCGCGCTCTTTAATCACCAGGCAGGGTAACGCGGCCAGATCGCTCAGCTGTTTCGGCGGCGCATGGCGGGCAAGGAACTGCGGCGAGGCGCAGAGTACGCGGTGATTGGCCGCCAGCTGGCGGGCAATCAGATTCGGTGCGATATCGTCGCCGACGCGAATATCGAGATCCACCCCTTCATTGACTAAATCCACCAGCCGGTCCTGGACATCGAAACGCAGCTCCAGCTGCGGGTACTGGAGAGCCAGCGCCGACAGCGCCGGGGCGACAACCCGACGGCCAAAGCCGAAGCTACTGATAATACGCAGCGTTCCCTGCGGCACCTGGCGCACGTCGGAAAGCTCATCCATCATCTCATCGACATCCTGCAAAATGCGCTGCGCCCATTCATAGATCCGCTCCCCCTCTTCGGTAATGGTGACCCGACGGGTGGTCCGGTGCAGCAACATCACATTCAGGGTTTGCTCCAGCAGCGAAACCCGCTTGCTGACGAACGCCGGCGATACGCCAAGCTCCTCGGCGGCGGCGGCGAACCCGGCCCGGCGAGCGACCAGCATAAAGACGCGTAAATCATTTAGCAGCGGCAGATTATTCATGATCTGTGTTTTATGTTTCACCAGTTAGCGTGATTAATTATGAACCAGTCAATTATAGGATAGGCAGGTGGTCAAACATCATCGTTAAAAAGTGAGAACCGGAATGAAAAAAACCTGTCGTATTGCCGCCATCCCGGGTGACGGAATTGGCAAAGAAGTGCTGCCTGAAGGGATTCGCGTGCTGCAAGCCGCCGCACAGCGTTGGGATCTGTCATTGAGCTTCGAGCAGATGGAGTGGGCAAGCTGCGAATATTACGCCCATCACGGCAAGATGATGCCGGACGACTGGCGCGAGCAGCTGCAGGGCTTCGATGCTATCTACTTCGGCGCCGTCGGCTGGCCGGATAGCGTTCCCGACCACATTTCGCTGTGGGGGTCGCTGCTGAAGTTCCGCCGCGAGTTCGATCAATACGTCAACCTGCGCCCGGTGCGCCTGTTCCCCGGCGTCCCCTGCCCGCTGGCGGGTAAAAAGGCCGGAGATATCGATTTTTACGTGGTGCGCGAAAATACCGAAGGCGAATATTCCGCCCTCGGCGGCCGCGCCAATGAAGGCACCGAGCATGAAGTGGTGATTCAGGAGTCGGTCTTTACCCGCCGCGGCGTTGACCGGATCCTGCGCTACGCCTTCGAACTGGCGCAAAGCCGCCCACGCAAAACGCTGACCTCCGCAACCAAATCCAATGGCCTGGCCATCAGCATGCCCTATTGGGATGAGCGGGTGGAAGAGATGGCCAAAAACTATCCCGAAATTCGCTGGGACAAGCAGCATATCGATATCCTGTGCGCCCGCTTCGTGCTGCAGCCGGAGCGTTTTGACGTGGTGGTCGGCTCCAACCTGTTCGGCGATATTCTCTCCGATCTCGGCCCGGCCTGTACCGGCACTATCGGCATTGCGCCGTCGGCCAATCTCAATCCGGAGCGCACCTTCCCGTCGCTGTTCGAGCCGGTTCACGGCTCCGCGCCGGATATCTACGGTAAAAATATCGCCAACCCGATCGCCACCATATGGGCCGGGGCGATGATGCTCGATTTCCTCGGCAACGGCGATGAGCGCTACCACGCCGCTCACGATGGCATTCTGGCGGCGATTGAGCAGACGATCGCCTGCGGACCGAAAACTCCGGACATGAAAGGCAGTGCCTCAACGCAGCAGGTTAGCGAGGCTATCTGCAAGGCCATTTTGGCGTAATTACCCCGCCGCTCCCCGGTGGCGCTGCGCTTACCGGGGCTACAATGGCACGATAATGTAGTGAGTAGGCCGGGTAAGGCACAGCAGCCACCCGGCAAAAAAACGGCACAGCAAGTAGCCCAGGTAAGGCGCAGCCGCTACCCGGGAAAACCCGCGCGCCTGGTCCGCCAACTCCCCTCTCTTTTCGCTATGCAGAATCCCCCACGATTGACAAGTGAACCGCATCACAGCGGTGAACTTTATTAATTCCTGAAAGGACAGAACCTGCGCCAATTCACCTTTTATTATTTCCGTTTCGTGTTTTATTGCTTCACGAAACGGCCAATTGTTTAATTCATGTAACGAAGAAATAATCCAATTGTTAATAGCATCTTGCTACGAACCCTGACCCTACAGCGTGATAACAACGACAGGCTAAAGCCACCGACGGGCAATCATGCCCAGGAGATCACTCATGTTGAGCAACGTAAAGAAAAAAGATGTGCCGCTGATTGTCATCAGCCTGGCGGCCATTGTTTTCATCGCCGCTACATTAAGTCTCTTCCCCCAACAAACCGCCCAGGCGGCTAATTCGATTTTTAACGGCGTCACCCGCCTGCTGGGTTCCGCGGTACAGGTGCTGGTGCTGCTGGCGCTGGGACTGGTGTTATATCTGGCCACCAGCAAATACGGCAATATCCGGCTCGGCGAAGGCAAAGCCGAGTACAGCACTCTCTCATGGCTGTTTATGTTTATCTGCGCCGGGCTCGGCTCCTCTACCCTGTACTGGGGTGTTGCCGAGTGGGCTTATTACTACCAGACCCCTGGCCTGAATATTGCGCCGCATTCAGCAAAAGCGCTGGAATACAGCATCCCGTACTCTTTCTTCCACTGGGGCATTAGCGCGTGGGCGACCTACACCCTCGCCTCGCTGATCATGGCCTATCACTTCCACGTGCGGAAAAATAAAGGCCTCAGCCTTTCCGGGATTATTTCGGCGATCACCGGCGTTAATCCGCAGGGCTTTTGGGGCCGCCTGGTCGATCTGATGTTCCTGATCGCCACCGTCGGCGCGTTAACCATTTCGCTGGTAGTCACTGCCGCCACCTTCACCCGCGGCCTGTCAGCGCTGACCGGACTGCCGGATAACTTCACCATGCAGGCATTTGTGATCCTGCTCTCCGGCGGTATTTTCTGCATGAGTTCGTGGATTGGCATCAACAACGGCCTGCAGCGCCTGAGCAAAATGGTCGGCTGGGGGGCGTTTCTGCTGCCGTTGGTGGTATTACTGGTTGGCCCGACCGAATTCATCACCAATAACATCATTAACGCCGTCGGCCTGACGACCCAAAACTTCCTGCAGATGAGCCTGTTTACCGACCCGCTCGGCGACGGCGCCTTTACCCGCAACTGGACCGTCTTCTACTGGCTGTGGTGGATCTCCTACACCCCAGGCGTGGCGATGTTCGTCACCCGCGTCTCCCGCGGGCGCAAAATCAAAGAGGTGATCTGGGGACTGCTCCTCGGTAGCACCGCCGGCTGCTGGTTTTTCTTCGGGGTGATGGAAAGCTACGCCATGCACCAGTTCGTTAACGGCGTGATTAACGTACCACAGGTGATGCAGACTCTCGGCGGCGAAACCGCCGTCCAGCAGGTCCTGATGTCGCTGCCGGCAGGTAAGCTGTTCCTCGCCGCCTATCTGTTCGTGATGATTGTTTTCCTCGCCTCGCACATGGATGCGGTGGCCTACACCATGGCGGCGACCAGTACCCGCAACCTGCGCGAAGGCGAGGATCCGGATCGCGGCATGCGCCTGTTCTGGTGCGTGGTGATCACCCTCATCCCGCTGTCGATTCTGTTTACCGGCGCTTCGCTTGAGACCATGAAAACTACCGTGGTGCTGACCGCCCTACCGTTCCTGGCCATTTTACTGATTAAAACCGGCGGCTTCGTGCGCTGGTTAAAACAGGACTACGCCCACGTTCCGGTCCATCAGATAGAAACCCATACCCCCGAGCCCATTATTAAAGCCGAGACGCTGCCGGTTGGCGCGGTACTCAAAGGCGACGGCCAGTCGCTGTAAAACCTCTTACTGACAATAATCACAAGGTGACCCTACATGAGCAATTTGAGCCCTGACTTCACCCTGCCGATTAACTTTTGTGCCAATCCACAGGACGCCTGGACCATTCCGGCCCGTTTTTACACCGACAGCCAGGCGTTTGAGCACGAGAAAGAGCGCATCTTCGCCAATAGCTGGATTTGCGTCGCCCACGGCAGCGAGGTCGCCCGGCCGAACGATTACATTACCCGGGAGATCATCGGCGAAAATATCGTTATAGTCCGCGGCCGCGACAACATTCTGCGCGCCTTCTATAACGTCTGCCCACACCGCGGCCACCAGCTACTGAGCGGCGAGGGCAAAGCCAAAAACGTGATTACCTGCCCCTATCACGCCTGGGCCTTCAAGCTGGACGGCAATCTCGCCCACGCCCGCAACTGCGAAAACGTGGCGAATTTCGATAGCGAAAAGGCAACGCTGGTGCCGGTTCGCCTGGAAGAGTATGCCGGCTTTGTGTTTATCAATATGAATCCGGAAGCGGAGAGTGTGGAAACGCAGCTACCGGGGCTGCAGGACAAAGTGCTGGAAGCCTGTCCGGACGTGCATGATCTGAAACTGGCGGCGCGCTTTACCACCCTCACCCCGGCGAACTGGAAAAATATCGTCGATAACTATCTGGAATGTTACCACTGCGGTCCGGCGCACCCGGGCTTCTCGGATTCCGTCCAGGTTGACCGCTACTGGCACACCATGCACGGCAAATGGACGCTGCAGTATGGCTTCGCCAAACCGTCCGAGCAGTCGTTTAAATTCGAAGAGGGTACCGACGCCGCGTTTCACGGTTTCTGGCTGTGGCCGTGCACCATGTTCAACGTCACGCCGATCAAGGGCATGATGACCGTTATCTATGAATTCCCGGTGGATGAAGAGACCACTCTGCAGAATTACGACATCTATTTCACCAACGAAGAGCTGACTGACGATCAGAAAGCGCTGATTGAGTGGTATCGCGACGTGTTCCGCCCGGAAGATTTACGCCTGGTGGAAAGCGTACAGAAGGGGCTGAAGTCCCGCGGCTATCGCGGCCAGGGGCGCATTATGGCGGATAACAGCGGCAGCGGTATCTCCGAGCACGGGATCGCGCATTTCCACAATCTGGTCGCCCAGGTGTTCCAGCCGTAATCGTTGAAGGAGCTTGCTATGTCTGTGTTTCACTCAGATCTGTTTCGCCAGCAGGCGCTGATTGCCGGAAGCTGGCGCGACGCCGCCGACGGCACGACGCTTGCCGTCAGCAATCCTTCCACCGGCGCGACGCTCGGCCAGATCCCCAATATGGGGCGTGCGGAAGCGCAACAGGCAGTGGATGCCGCCGCGGCCGCGCTGCCGGGCTGGCGCGCGTTCACCGCCGCCCAGCGCGCCGCGCTATTGAAAAACTGGCACCGCCTGATCCTCGAAAACAAGACCGCGCTGGCGCAGATCATGACCGCCGAGCAGGGCAAGCCGCTGGCGGAAGCGGAAGGCGAAATCGCCTATGCCGCCTCGTTTATCGAGTGGTTTGCCGAACAAGGGAAACGCGCCAACGGCGAGATAATCCCCTCCCCCGGCGCCGATAAACGCCTGATGGTGATCCGCCAGGGGGTAGGCGTCTGCGCGGCGATCACCCCGTGGAACTTCCCGGCGGCGATGATCACCCGGAAGGCCGGCCCGGCGCTGGCCGCGGGTTGTACGATGGTGATTAAGCCGGCTAACGAAACGCCGTTTACCGCGCTGGCGATGGCGGAGCTGGCGAATCAGGCCGGGATCCCGCAGAGCGTCATTAACGTCGTAACCGGGCAGTCGCGTGAGATTGGCGCGGTGTTCACCGGCGATGAGCGGGTACGTAAGCTCTCCTTTACCGGTTCGACCGAAGTCGGCCGCGTGCTGATGCGCCAGTGCGCGGAATCCATCAAAAAGCTCTCTTTAGAGCTCGGCGGTAACGCGCCGTTTATCGTCTTTGACGACGCCGATATCGATAAAGCGGTCGAGGGGGCGCTGATCGCCAAGTTCCGCAACGCCGGGCAAACCTGCGTTTGCGTCAACCGCTTCTATATTCATCGCGCCATCTACGACCAATTCTGCGATAAGTTCGTCGCCCGCGTCGCCGCCCTGAAAGTCGGCGATGGCAGCGAGTCCGATGTCCAGATTGGCCCGCTTATCAACGCCGATGCCGGACGCAAAGTGCAGTCCCTGCTCAACGACGCCATGAGCCGCGGCGCCACGCTGTTAACCGGCGGAAAAGCGCATCCGCTTGGCGGTAATTTCTTCACCCCTACGGTAATCGGCGACGTACAGCCTGGGTCACTGCTGCTGCAGGAAGAGATTTTCGGCCCGGTGGCCGCGCTGGTGAAATTTGAGGATGAGCAAGAGGTCATTGAGCAGGCCAATAACACCATCTACGGCCTCGCCTCCTATTTTTACAGCAACGATGCCGCCCGTATCTGGCGCGTCTCCGAGCAACTGGAATACGGCATGGTCGGCATCAATACCGGGCTGATTTCTAATGAAGTCGCGCCATTTGGCGGAGTGAAACAGTCGGGTCTTGGCCGCGAAGGCTCGGAACACGGAATCGAAGATTACCTGGAGATGAAGTATCTCTGCCAGGGGTTGTAAATATCCTCTCCCGGCGACGGCACTGGCCACGCCGGGATTTTTTTGATGGAGTTCCGCGATGTCTGATTATCAAATGTTTGAGACGATCGTTCGCGATGTTGAACAGATCACCGCTCAGGTTAAGCGTTTTACGCTGGTGTCGCCGACCGGCGCCCCGCTGCCGGGATTCAGCGGCGGTAGCCATATTATCGTCCAGATGCAGGATGGCGAGCAGCGCTACAGCAATGCCTATTCGCTGATGAGCTCGCCGCTGGATACCACCAGTTGGCAGATTGCGGTGCGTCTTGAGTCGCCTTCCAAAGGCGGGTCGCGTTTTATGCATCAGCAGGTGCGACCGGGCGATACCCTGACGGTGTCCACCCCCAATAACCTGTTCGCCATCGAACCGCAGGCGCGAAAACATCTGCTGATCGCCGGCGGCATCGGCATTACGCCGTTTTTAGCGCATATTCCTGAACTGGAACAGCAGCAGGCTGACTGGCAGCTGCACTACTGTTTCCACGACGCCGACAATAATGCTTTCGTCGATGCGCTCAGCGCTGCGCCGTGGCGCGACCGGGTCGATATTCACATATCAGCGCTCGGCAGCCGTCTCGACCTGTCGCGCCTGTTCGCCGATATCGAACCCGGCACCCACATCTATACCTGCGGCCCGGCAGCGCTTAACGAGGCGGTGAAAGCCGCCGCCGAACGGTATCAGGTTCCCGCCAGCCAGCTGCACTTTGAGCAATTTATCGTTGAAGATAAAGGCGGAGAGGCATTTACCCTGGTGCTGGCGCGTTCCGGACGCGAATTTACCGTGCCGCAGGACATGACCATTTTGCAGGTGATCGAGAATAACAAAGCGGCGAAAGTGGAATGTCTGTGCCGCGAAGGGGTGTGCGGCACCTGCGAAACGATGATTCTGGAGGGGGAAGCCGACCACCGCGATCAGTATTACAGCGAGGAAGAGAAAGCCAGCCAGCAGAGTATGCTGATCTGCTGCTCGCGTGCCAAAGGCGGCCGGTTAGTGCTGGATTTGTAAAGCGCACACCGGCAAAACGGCGGTGAGATGGACTGACCCCGCGGAATTGTTCCAACGTACTACCACTCCATGGCGACGAGGTCAGTGGCGCGGATACTATCGGCTTCATCCTCCGCCTGATTAGCTTTCTGTGCGGCACCGGCGATAGCCGGCGCCGCCTGCTCAGGGATTAGCCGCTAAATACCCGCGCCTTGCCGCTGACCGTCAGTCGCACCATCGCGCCGGGCTGCCACGCCGGCTGGCTGACGGTGCGATCGCCAAGAAACAACGCCGTCTCTTCATCCACCGGCTGCGAGTGATTGCCTTTTCCCTGGCGCTGATGGTATTTCTTGCGGGCGTGTTCGTCATTAACTGGCAACCGGGTCCTGACACTTAGCCCTGAGTCTTTGCCTGATGACCCTCTGTTACTGCTCCCGGCCAGAATGATGGTCAATAAGCGGCCGGTGCTGATCTATCAGACGCGCTTAGCGCCGATCAGGGTGATTGTCACGATCAGCGACATCCATCTGCGCGATGCGCTATATAGCGATACCGATGACAACGGGCTGGCACTCTGGGTGCAGAACCAAATGATTGCCAGATATGGCGATGTTAAGCCGCTGGCTGCGGACCCACACCAGGAGGTATTTACCTCGCCCGCTGGCAAAACAGCACGACGCCAGCGCGCTCGCCAGCGGAATTTATTCCGTTGGCCGAACGTACCGGCTTAATTATTCCCCTAACCCGCAGCCTGATGGCGCAGGTCAACGCGCAGATGAGACCACACTTTAGTAAACTACCGGATGGGTTTCATATTGGCCTGAATATCAGCGTGTCATATATTAACGCGCCGACGTTTATCGATGACTGCCTGCACTATCAGCGCGGCTTTGAGGGTAAAGCGGTGAAGCTGATGCTGGAGATCACGGAGCAGGAGCCGCTGTTGCTCAACGGGGCGGTTGTGGACAAGCTCAATACGTTACACTCCCGCGGGTTTTCCATCGCGCTGGACAACTTTGGCACCGGCTATTCCGGGCTTTCCTGTCGCCACGAGCTGGTTTTCGACTATATCAAAATCGATCAGAGTTTTGTCGGCCGGGTAACCGGGGAGGCGCCGACAAGCAAGCTGCTGGACTGCGTGATAGAGATGGCGCGGACGCTGTCACTGCGCATCATTGCCGAGGGCGTCGAAACCGAGGCCCAACGGGATTATCTTAATCGCCAGAGTATTCATCTGCTGCAGGGCTACTATTTCTGAAAGCCGATGCCCTACGTCGCGCTGGTCATGCTCCTGCTGAGCAAACCGAAGGCGCGGATTATCGAAGAATAAGCGGGCGTTGTGAAAAGTCCTGCCATGCGACGGGCTATGTATCCGTCAGCGCTGTGGGAATGAAAACGTCGTCGGTCGCTGTCCGGGTCATGCACGACCGACCGGACAAAGCAAGAAGGGGTTACCTTTCGGTAACCCCTTCTTTTATATGGCGGAAGCGCAGAGATTCGAACTCTGGAACCCTTTCGGGTCGCCGGTTTTCAAGACCGGTGCCTTCAACCGCTCGGCCACACTTCCGGTGTGAGGCGCACTATAAACACCTCGGCGGATGCTGTAAAGCATCATTTTGATCAACTGCCTTAAAAACAAACAATTTTGTGTTATTCGTCTGAATTTCAGGCAGTTTGCACAGAAAATCAACGCCCATCGCCGCTGGCGGATGGGTGTTTTTTAATGTACATGTCTTTGGTGTAGTAATACCCCAGCTTATCCGGCGTGAAGCCCCCTACCCAAGGTTTCACCAGATGGGTACGTACATAGTGATAGACCGGAATGGCGGGAACATCCTGCGCCAGCAGATCTTCCGCCTGCTGATAGTATTTGCCCCGGGTCGCCACGTCGGAGGCTTTCGCCGCGTTGCGCAGCGCCGCGTCGTAAGCCGGGTTGCTGTACTGACTGGTGTTCTCGCTATCCCCGGTACGGAAAGTATTGAGGAAGGTGGCGGCATCGTCGTAGTCGGCAATCCACGCGTAGCGGACGGCGTCGAAGTTATGCGTATGCATGGTATCCAGCATCGTCTTCCACTCCTGGTTCTGTAGCTTCGCCTCGACGCCGAGGTTTTTCTTCCACATAGAGCTGGCGGCAATGGCGATACGCTGGTGCGACTCAGAGGTGTTATAGAGCAGGGTAAAGACCAGCGGATGGCTTTCATCATACCCCGCCTGCGCCAGCAGTTTTTTCGCCTCGGCAATCCGTTTCTCACGCGGCCAGCTGGCGTAGTCCGGGTTATGCAGCGTCACGCCGCCGATATCCGGCTGACCGATCAGCCAGGCCGGGCGCTGGCCCTGGCCAAGCACTTTTCCGGCAATGATATCTTTATCAAGCGCCATATTCAGCGCGCGACGCACACGGGCGTCGTTAAACGGCGGCCGGGTA